>Ga0209645_1000001_pt1 | contig 141438 bp, 203 predicted proteins | sample ETNvirenome_6_30_FD_184070 | JGI IMG/M metagenome (GOLD analysis project Ga0209645, IMG submission 184070) | Marine viral communities from the Pacific Ocean - ETNP_6_30 (SPAdes) (version 2) | ecosystem: Environmental > Aquatic > Marine > Oceanic | place: Pacific Ocean | collected 2013-06-19
CAGCACTTCCAAAACTTATGCTTGTACCACTGACAGTTCCTACATGAGCTGTACCTCTATCTGAGTTACCACCATCTGCATAAAATATAACCATTTTGTTATTACTACTGTCAAAAACAAGTTCAATCATAGAAGCTGCACTTGAACTTACAACCACCTCTGAGCCAAAACTTATTGATGTTCCAGACACAGTTCCTACAACAGCAGTTGCCTGTTGACTTGCTGCTTGATCTCTATAAGCAATAACAACTTTATTTTGACTACTATCAAACTCTGCTGCAATATTACTAGTATTTCCAGACTGAATAACAACAGGTGTACCAAAGCTTATATCTGTGCCTGACACTGTGCCAACAGCAGCAGTACCGTAATCTGAATTTCCTGCATCTTTGTAAGCAACAACAAACTTATTAGCATTACTATCAAAACAAGCATTAATATGTTGAGTGTTACCTGACTCAAAAGCTGCTTTAGTGCCAAAAGATATTGAAGTACCACTTACTGTTCCAACAATAGCCGTACCAGTTCTGTCGTTTGTGCTTGGATTATTTGTGTCTGTGTAAAAAATAACAACTTTGTTTGCATTGCTATCAAAAACGCAATCCATTTGATCAGCAGTAATTTCACTATTTTGAAAAACTACTTCAGAACCAAAGCTTATGGAGTTATTAGAAGAATCTACTGTCCCAACTATAGCTTTACCTTTTGATCCATCAGTGCCATCACTAAAAGCTACTACAACTTTTCCTGTGTTGGAATCAAAAGCAGCAGCAAAGCCAGTTGTAGAACCTGAGTTCATAGTTACTTCTGTGCCAATAGCTTGAGTAACAGTTAAAGCTTCACTGGCCACAGCTCTGATTATGGCGTCTTTAGTTAAGTTGCCAATTGTCTTCACAACAACTCTCCTTATGAGATCTCTTCGTAACTCACTATTACTTCGAGATCACTTGCTGTACCCGCAGTAGCGGTAATGCTTTTATCTTCTTCTAGATATATAGCCGTGTTCTTATCTAAAACAACCAATGATGAATCAGCAGCAACAGATGCAGTAGATACTAGTGAGTACGCTGTTCCAGCTCCATCATCTGCTGAGTGAACATCAACAGTTACATCACATGAATTTGTACCATCTACGTTAGCAACTTGAATCATGTTTATCTTAAATACTTTATTACTAGAAGCAGCGTTATTTACTAAAACGGTTGCGTTAGTTGTTGAAAGCGCGACGGTTGCGGTTTTTCCTGTAATCGTTGCGACATTTACTATATTTGGTGCGGTCATAACTTAGCCTCCCTTACCCAAAAACAATAGCCATAGCTATGGCCTTACCAGTTGAAATTCCTGCAGCTCCGAACGTCAGTGTTCCTGAGCCATTTGTTAAAATTGCTTGGCCATTCGAACCATCAGATGTTGGATATGATAGCCCTCCGAGCGTTGCAGAGTCAGCCGTCAAGCCAACCGCTGTTCCTAATGCTACGGTTTTACCGCCTATTGTTACGAGAGTAGTGCCTTTGGCTTGTAAACCAAGTATGCCACTGGTATCGCCCGTGACGATCGCACCGCCAGTTGCCACATCTGCATTAATTGTTGTTGCCATCTTCGTCCCCTGACTATTAGCTTTATGTTATTTATATCACTTAAAATCTTTTATTAAGGTTTTTCTGGCCAGTCTGCTTCTTCTAAGTGTGGCCAGTTTTTATGAGAAGATAGATCACGTAAAGCCTGACGATACGTTTTCCAAGCAGTTGAAACTGTTCCGCTTGTTTCAGTTGCTTTTACAACAACCCAATCAGTTTCTGTAAGTAAACCATCTCTCTTAGTGCGATTAGCTTCTGCTTCATTGCTATCAAGAACTTTTTGATATTCAGCCTCAGCTTCTGCTTTTGTTTGTATTACAACTTCTTTACCATCTGAGTCTTCGCCTTTTACATCAGCAAACATATCATATACTTCATAGTGAATCATCCAATTTCCAAGCTGCTCTACTCCGTCCGAGTCTTTTCCGAGAGCTTCTCTTCTTGGTTTAGATTCTTGTCTTACTTGCTGGTATTTACCAGGCACAGGTTGCGCGCCTTCAAGTACTGGAACCATATTATACTGCTGCATAATTGATTTTGTAATATTTTTAGGGAAAGATACGTTAGGATTATCTCTTCGTAAGTCTCCGACTGTGTAAGGCCAAGTTGTTACTAGACCTGTAGTAGTTATTTTAGCAAACATGTTGTGTTCTCCTTATGTATTGCTTTGTGTTATGCGATTGCGTAGAAAATAAATTTATTACCACTACCGCCAAGTATATTGTCATGTAGAATAAATCCTGAATTATCAGGGTCTATATTATCTGAATGTGTAACTGCTGCTGTAGTGTCATTTAACTTTAAACGACTATCATTGCCAGAAACTATACCTCGCACACTATCCCAAAGATACCATTGATCTGATGCACTTGTTTTTTTCAAAAGCACAAACCTAGCACCACTAGTAAAACCACAGTCAATTGTCATATCACTTCCAGTAGAAGTAAACGAACCAACCTTAGATACACCTGCTACGGTAGCGAAAAGGTAGGCTATGTACTTGCCACCAGATGCATTTACATCAGAATTTGTACTTATTGGGAATACCGTTGCGCTGTGGCTACTGACAGGTGTAAATTGTCCAGCACCTCCAAAGGCATTAGTAGCAGGTAAGAATGCCCCACGTTCATAACCATCCGCTTCAAAAGTATTAGCTGATGTTCCAACAATCCAACCCAAAGTGCTTGTTGTATCTCTTCGCTTCACCCATATCATCTCAGGTGGTACACCAAGGTTATGACTTATAGTTGTTGCGCTTCCTGTGCCTGTATATGCAACCACATCGAAAAAGCCAGGTGCACGTTTCCACATCCACCAACTAACAGTTTTGCTAGAGTTAAACAGTTGGACTCTTACTTTATCATCAAAATCAAATTGACATGGCCCTGGGCTGTTAGAATTATCAGCGCTAGTGTCATTTGTATTAAGGTCTATTTTTGCTCCGCGCAGACGGTCATAAGCATACCAAGAACCACTATGAGATGTTTCTTTACCAAGAGCAAAATCAACAGGAAAACCAGCAGTTGCGTAACGAGTAGTCTGATAACCCCCCGCTTGATTCACAGTAGCAAAAACCTGAGTCGCATCATCGGGTGTAGCCATGGGGCCTCTGCGTATTGCCATGTAAACGTAGGTTTGTCCATTACCATTTATTTCGTTATTGTTTTTAGTCACACGAAAACCATTCGACAATAGTGTTCCCATAGCAGTACTATCATTTTCATCAGCTTGAGCTGAATCTGCCCTTAACACAGCATTTTGACTTTCTGCTATACCCCTCATATTATCTAATATTAACCAACTGTCTGATGTAGATGATGTTTTTATCAAAACCCATTGAGGCTCAAATCCTAAATCAATTATTTTTGTTCCATTAGTGCTTCCATCACCAGTATAACTTCCACACTTTATAATATCTTGGTCACCAGTAGAACCAAACACACCGTCACTGTTATTGTGAGCAAATATATATAACACGTAAGTTGCGCCATTAATATTCATGCCATACGTAGAACTTGTAGAACTTACACCAACTGTTGTTGAAGTCATACCCGCTTCATAATACGATCCATAACCTCCTTGAGCATCAGTCTGATTTAAACGTAAAAATTCATTATCAACCATAGCTGTGTGCCAAACCATCCAGTGAGCTGAAGTGGATGTGCTTTTACCTATAATCATACCCGGAGTTGAACCTAGATTATGCGATATCGTTCTATTAGAAGTTCCATCCCCAGTATAAGTCACAATGTCAAAGAACTTAGGCGCTTGGCGAAAGGTCCATCCTACGTACCGAGAACTACTAGCGTTAACCATATCGTCTGTGCCAAGGGAAAAGCCATTAGAGTTAAATGCAGTTACTGTTTGTGCTTCTGTAGCTTCACCACTGTCACCGCTTGACCTGAGATGTTTTGTTGCACCTCTTACTGTATCTTGTAGAGTATGCTGTGCAGAACCACTACGTTTCTTTATCCAAGTTAATCCACCTTCGCCACTAAGATTAATGCCGTTAGTAATTGTTCTTGCAGATCCGGACCCATCCCACACATTTATTTTAAACAAATCATCTGAATTTGCAGGTATTCCTTGTGTATTTCCAGCCGATCCAAGAACTCTTGCTACGTTACTCATGCTATGCCTTCTCCTGCTAATTTACCAAAGTAAGTTGTACCACCATCTATCGTAATAAATGTATACACAGATTTTCCAGCATTTACAGTAGGTGCTGATCCTCCATGCCATTTTATTGAGCTAGGCCACGTTAATGCATAGGCTGAAGAGTTTTCTACTTCTAGAGAAAATCCAGTTGGTATGTCAGTTGCAGGTGGATTCGTAAATTCTACTATAGTTGCAGCAGTAGGCGTAAAACTAAATCTGTTTCCTGTTGATAAATCTAATATCTGTTTTGGCTCACTTTTTCGAATAGCTACATAAACATAAGGATGACCACTACCGTTTGTTCTATCATCAGATGTCATAGGTCTGAAACCAGTAGAAGTGAATTCTACGAGATCTTGGTTTGTTACTTCAGCATTAGTTGAGTTTGGCGACACATATGGATCATTGCCGCCAGTCGCCACACCTCTTACATTATCCATTACGTGCCAGTTCTCAGAACCAAGATCTCTATTTTTAATCAATATCCACTGTGGTTCCCATCCAAGAGTTACAGCTGCACCTTCAGCGGATCCATTACCGGTGTAACCACCACAGTATATGCTACCAGTTGATGATGTGTCATGTCCAAAGAAGTAAGCAACATATGTTCTTCCAGATTGATTAATTGCTCCAGTATTAGCTTTTAAAGTAAACTGTGATGATGTAGGTGCCACAGGCCAATAGCCGTTGCCGCCTTCTGATCCAGTACTATTGAAAACAAGGCCATGACTACTCGATGTTAAACTATTATGGTAAACATACCAATCGGTACCATTATTGCCTCTACATTTTACTATGACCATTCCTGGAGCTGAACCTAAACTGTGATTAATAGTTTGCTGGCTGTTTGATCCGTTGTAAGTTACTACGTCAAAAAAGTTAGCAGCAGTTTTAAAAGTAAAGCTAACATAGTTTTGGCTATTAGCATTAACGTATGTATTATTTACTGTAAACCCATTGTTGTTAAAAGATGTAAGTGAATTAGCCTGCGTTTCTTCGGCATTTGTACTATTGTCAAGTAATACAGTTGCACCTCGTACTGTGTCATGAAAGAACCATGATTGAGTGGAAGTTCTACTTTTTGTCCAAATCATACCCTCATTACCAGCTGATAAATCAACTCCAGTAACGATGTCTGTAGAAGTCTCATTACCAGTGTAAAGTGTAGTACTGAACAAACCATCTGGGCCAACGGCTCCACTATTAGTAGTGCCCGCAAAGTCTGGAAGTTTAGTAGCTTCTAAGCTATTTTTTACTTTAAAATTTTTGTTGTTAGCCATGTTTCACTTTCCACTTAGCTAAGGTTATCGCCAGACAAATAACCATAATATGATGATCCAGAATCGTCTGTAGTAAATGTGTATAAGTCTGTTTCACCTATGGCCGGTGCCGTAGGAGTAATTCCAGCTGGCCATTTAACTGTTCCGGGCCAAGTAAGAGCAACATCAGTAGCTTCACGGATTGCTACATATATTATATTTTCACCGCTGTGATTTATTTGAGAACTATTATCTTTTATGTCAAAACCAGTGCTAGTTCGTGCAATTATAAGTGGTGATGTTGTGTCTTCGTTAGCATTGCTGTTTGCAAACAGCCCGTCTCTAGTCGCGGTTGAAGAAAAATCTCTTGCTGTATCAATTATTCTCCAATACGAAGATCTTTCTTCATTACGAATCATTAACCACTGAGGAGACCACCCTAAGTTAATAGAAGGACCAGACGCAGAGCCGTTACCTGTAAAACTACCGCACTGTATCATACTGTCTGAACCAGTTTCATGACCAAATACGTAGGCTACATAATTGTTACCGTTGTTATTTACATGAGCATCTGCTCCAATGTTTAAAACACTACTAGTTACTGGAGTAGTTTGGTCCCAGTAACCTACAGAACTTGAAGCAGAACCCATTTCATTTAACTCTAATCTTCGGTTAACCGCCATACCTCTGTGATAAACTTGCCAACCATACGCACTAGATAGGTTTTTGTAGAGAACCATGCCTGGAACTGAGCCTAGATTATGGCTTATGGCTCTTGCAGTTCCATTTCCAGTCCATGTTACAACATCAAAAAAACTAGGAGCAGATTTCCATGTCCAAGCTACGAAGTTTTTACCGCTCTCTCCTGTCCAACCTGACCCACCTTCAGTAAATCCATTACTATTAAATGCACTTAAACCAGTTGATCTAGTTCCTTCGGCATCAGTATCATCTGATACTAGCCATTTAGTTGCACCTCTAACAGTATCAAATAAGTTATGATTATAAGTACTGCCAGTTCCTCGTTTTTTAATCCAAACCAATCCTTCATTAGATCCAGATAGATCTATACCTGTGGTAACTGTATTAGAAGAACCTGTGCCGGTGTAAAGTGTAGTGCTAAATTTGTTTGCTACATCAGCGGCGGTGGCGGTTAATTCTAAATTAAACGTCTGTGCAGGACTTGGATTGCTGATTGTGTACGTAGCAACATTTGGTGAATCTTTAAAATAATTACCTGTGCTAAGATCGATATTGCTACCAGTAATAGTACCAAGAGAAGTCTTTACGCTTCCACCAATTTCTAATGCATTTTTTACTTTAAAGGTTTTATCGTTAGCCATTACTTAGCTCCATCAATTGCATGTACAGCTTTATATGTTGCTCCACCATCAGATGTACTAAATGTAAGTACGTCTGTTTCACCGATTGGTGGACTAGTGGGAGCTGTGCCGCCGGGCCAATCAATTGTATTATTATATGTCGTTACAGCCGCGTTTTCTTTAGCAATCGCAACGTAAACGTATTTATCGTTAGAACCATTGAGCTCACCAGCAGATGTAGCAAGACTAAAACCAGTAGAAGTTACGTTTATTCTATCCAACCCGCTAGTCGCTTCAGCAGTTGAGGTGTTTGCATCTACATGCCTATCACCGGCGCCATCTGGTATACCTCTTACGGTGTCATAAATTTCCCAATTACCAGAACTAGTAGATGAACTTTTTATCATTATCCACTGAGGCTCAAAGCCACAATCAACAGAAGGGCCGGAAGCGTTGCCATTACCAGTATAACCGCCACAAGAAACAGTACTAGTATTATGTGACCACAGATAGGCAATAAATGTTTCTCCATCAGCATTCACATCTCCATTGCCGCCTACAGTAAACTCTGTTGAAGTAGGAGCAGTATCATTAAAGTTACCTGAATTATCAGACGTAGCTACAGTTGAATGTAACTTTAAAACATCAGTTTCTGGAGCAGTAGTGTTTGCTCTATGATATACCATCCAGTCACCACCACCGCTAGTTTTCTTAATTACAATCATGCCCGGAACTGCACCTAAATTATGACTTATTGTTCTTACAGAGGCGTTACCCGTATATGTAACTATGTCAAAGAAATCAGGCGCCGATCTAAATGTAAAAGCGACATATGTAGCACCACCACCACCACTGTTATTGAAGGTAGTACCTACTCCTAATGAAAATCCATCAGATCTAAAACCGGTCATTAAATCAGCTACTGTGCCTGATGCGGCATCTCTGTCAGTTCTTAACCTAACATTAGCACCTCTAACGGTGTCAAACATGTGTGGCGTAGTGCTGCCACTTCTGCCATGAAACCAAATCATACCTTCATTGTTAACTAAATCTATACCAGTTGTAATATTTTGCTCGCCTCCAGGGTTACCATCTGCAGATCCTGTATAAAGTGTAGTTTGATACTTATCAGCTACACCTGCTGCATCTCCGCCGTTATACAATAACGTAGCCTGACTAACCGTACCACTTGGAGCAGGATTAGTAAGTTTTATTGATGTATTACCTGTTGGAGTGAAATTAAAAACTGAACCAGTAGAAAGATCTAAGACTGATTCATTTACAGCCTTTTTCACGGCCATGTAGATGTAGGTACCACTAGAGTTATTCCACTCATTATCTGTAGTAACTATTTGAAAACCTGAAGAATTAGTTTTTACTCTGTCAGCTGTTTGTCCTGCTCCATTATCATTAGCTCTTAATACACTTACACTACCACTTGTATCAAAACCACGTTGTGAATCTACTATAGCCCAACCATCACCTGAATCTACTCTCTTTACTATTAACCATTGAGGCTCAAACCCTATATCAACAGTAGGACCGGTTGCAGAGCCGTTGCCTGAATATTCCCCACAAGAAATAGTATCAGTATTGTGAGCAAATAAGTAAGCTATGTATTCACCGCCTGCAGCATTCACGTGATTATTGCTTGCATTTACTGTAAAAACACTGGAAGTAGGCGCTGTGTTATTCATTGAGCCGGTGTCAGCATTTTCTGCACCATTAGTATTTAATCTTAATTGTTTACCAGCTCCACGAGTTCTGTGATGCACAAACCAAAAATCACCACTATCTATTCTTCTTATCCATATCATTCCTGGAACAGAACCTAAATTATGAGATATAGTTCTTAAAGTGTTATTACCGGTATAAGTTACTACGTCAAAATAATTAGCTGCTGATTTCCAAGTCCAAGAAACAAAGTTAGTTGAATTGGCATTCGATCCACTTGCACTCCCTAAATTAAAACCAGTAGAAGTAAATGCAGTTAATGAATTAGCGTCAGTTGTTTGTGCACTAGCAGCATCATGGCTAATGAGATATTTAGTTGCGCCTCTGACTGTATCAAATAAATAGTTAGAACCACTAGCCCTGCTCTTTAACCAAACTAAACCCTCATTACCGCCTGATAGATCTACACCCGTAGCAATACTTTGAGTGCCACCATTTCCTGTGTAAAGTGTAGTGCTGAATGAACCACTTGGCGTTGTAACATCAGCACCAATTGTCCCAAGGCTTTCGACGATATTGGTTGCTTCAATACCGCTTTTGACTTTAAAGTCTTTGTTGTTTGCCATAGGTTCACTTTCCCCTAATGAGCGTTATTTTAAATTTGACTTAGATTAGCCAGTGTAACGTAAGATCTTGCAGCAGAATCAGTTGCTGTAGCAAGAATACGAACATTTGCTCCTGAAATATCTACGTCATATGCTACGTGTTCTGAATCATTTGTTGATATTGTTGCGTATTGCGTTGCCACTGCAGTTGAAGAATTGTTATGTGTAATCAGTAACTCAGTGACCATCCTAGAAGGTCTAGCGCTATCCCAGGCGGTGATAGTTGCCTTTATAGCACCATACGTAGCTTTAGCATATGATGCGATAGCAGTTTGAGTTATGTTTGTTGTAGTCGCAACTTGAGTATCTCCGCCTCCGCCGATAGCTCCCCATTCTCCGCCAGCATAACCTTCAAATGCATTATCTTCTGAATTGTAACGAAGCATTCCATTTACGGGCGATCCATCTCTTTGTGCTTGGGTACCGGACGGAAGCTTAACTGATGTTGTTCCCGAGAAAGTAATATTACCGGTTGCAGAAAGATTACCGGTTGCAGAAAGATTGCCACCAATACTAGCAGAATCTCCAACTGTCAGTATGCCGGAAGTCGTAAGAGTTGTTGTACCGGTAGAGTCCTCAGAGGTAAGCCCCGGAGCAACTATCCCATCCGTACCATGTAATACTACTACCATTGTTTGTCCTCTTTAATCTTTATTTATACGGGTTTCGTTGGCCAATCGGCCTCTTGTAAATTTGGCCAGTTATCATGTGTTGTAATATCACGAAGAGCTTTTCGATATGTTTTCATCTTAGCTGTCATTGTTACGTCTGACATTCCGGTCCAGTCTGTTTCTACAAGCAATCTATCTCGCTGTGCACGATTAGATTCAGCAGTTGCGGTGTCTAACGTTGCCTGATACGCGGCTTCTTGTTCTGCCTTACTTGTAGTCTTACCGTCTTTAGTATAGGCAGTAAACATATCTACAGCTACATGATTCTCAACCCAATTACCTTTAGAGTCTTGTTTAACTCCGTCTCGGATTGATACTTGGTATGAACCTGTAAGTTCTGCTGAAGGCATAGCAAATACTGGATCTAAGTTTAATCCGTCTAATGTTGCTTCTTTCCAGACACGAGGTAAAGACACATTAGAAAAATGCGCTCTCCATGCGCCTTGCGATTTAACTTCGCCTGTTGTTCTTTCTCTATATTCACCCATTCGATTGATCCTTTCTTATGAGTTTGATTATGCGATTGCGTAGAAAATGTGAGTATAACCGTTTACGTTTACATTTGCATTATTATTTACTATAAAACCTGAACTATGAGGGTCTATCCAATCGCCAGTACCTGTAGCTGCTGATGTATTGAATCTTAAATGTGGATCACTTCCAGTAACAATCCCTCTTTCAGTATCAAATACGAACCAATCACCTGTAGTACCTAAGAGTCTAATCAATACAAATCTAGCACCACCAGTAAAGCCACAATCAACTACAAGACCGTCTGATCCATTTCCAGTATAGCTTCCCACCTTGGATACACCTGCGACTGTCGCAAAGAGGTAAGCTATGTAGTTATATGTAGTATCACCATTAACTCCATTATGATCCCCAACAGTAAATTGAGTACTTGTAGGAGATGTGTTATTCCAAGCCCCTGAGTTTGTAATTGCGTCGTCATCAGTATTTAATTTTAAATATTTAGTATTTCCTATTGCAGAATGATAAACATACCAATCAGCATTTGAACTTCTATTTTTTACCCATATCATTTCTGGAACTACACCAAGATTATGGGTTGGTGCAAGACCTGCGATTGCTGTGCCTTTGTAAGTAACCACATCGAAAAAGCCAGGTGCACGTTTCCAATTCCAACCTACCCAATTCCTATAATCAAAAGCAGTTGACGTGTGCATACCATCCATGTGATCAAATTGATCGTTATAGTTTTGGTGTGTTTCTGCACTAGTAGTATCACCACGTATCATTTGACCTTCACCACGTAGCCTATCTAAAAAGTAAGTAAACACATTACTAGCGCTATTGGTTCCATTTTTATATATGTGCGTATCTACAGGAAAATTTGTAGGAAATGTAGATCCGTTAGTACCAGCATTTAAACCACCTGAAGGATTAAAAACCTTAGTCGCATCAGTAGGTGTAGCTAGTGGGCCTCTGCGTATTGCCATGAATATTGCATGTTTACTAGAACCCATGTTTGTAACATTAAATCCAGTTGGTGTAAGCGTAATGTAAGGAACTCCTGCTGTTTCTGCACCGTTTGCGTTAGGTTCAAGCAAAGCATCTACTGCACCAACAGGCAACCCACGCATTACGTCAAACACCATCCAATTTGAAACCGTTGCAGTTTGTTTCCACAATATCCACTGTGGTTCAAATCCAAGAGTGACTGTAGCGTTTTCACTTCCATCAGTAGTAAAATCTCCACACTCAATAATATCTTGGTCCGCATCCGGGCCGAACTCACCGTCATTATTGTTGTGTGCAAAAAGGTAGGCTATGTAGTTATTAGATCCACTATCAGATAAATCTGTTCCTATTGTAAATTGAGTGCTTGTAGGAGCAGTATTATTCCAATAAACAGCGCTTGTAATCTCTGCGCCAGTGGTAAATGCTAATGCTTTTGTTGCTCCTGATGATCTATGAAAAATACGCCAATTACCTGCGCTGTCGGTTCTTTTTACCATTATCACACCAGGAGTAGAACCTAAATTATGGCTTAAAGTTTGTGCAGATCCGTTTCCAGAATATTGTACAATGTCAAAGAACTTTTCGGCTTTCCGAAATGTCCAACCAACGTATTCTTCATTGTTATCGTTATTATAAGACCAATTATATAATTGATAACCTGCTGCATTAAATGTTGCAGCATAGCTCGTTTGATTTACTTCTTGGCCAGTTGTATTAGTGCTAATCGTGTACTGAGCAGTCCTTGCTGTATCTAATAAATAATGATGTTCATTAGAACCAGATGTTCTTTGTTTTGTCCAAACCAAACCGCCTGCACCTTCGTCGCCAGTAACATGACCAAATTCAGATGCTCGTACATCATCCGAATTATAGCTATTCTGTGAAATACTGTGCGAGTTACCTGAAGCATCAACTAAAGGAGTATCACCTGATAAGCCTAAAAAGCTAGTGCCGGATATAGAACTCAAATAAGACGTAGACGGTGTGAAATTAGAAGTATAAACCGCAGTTCCTTTTACAATGCGAAAGTCACTTATAAAACCAGTAGAGGCATTGTTTACATTGTTTTGGCCTGTGAAAAATCGAGTACCAATATTAACTCCAGCTGTTGATGGATTTGGAAAGCTAGTGCCAGTGTAAGACATAGTAGTTTTAGCTACTCCATTGACATATAAAACAATGTCACTTCCATTTCTTACACACGCCATGTGAACCCATTGCCCAACATAACCTGATATTGGTGTACTACTTGCTGTAGAAGTTTGAGAAGAAGAGCTTGTATTTACTAATATTCTTGGATTAGATGAACTTTGCCAACCAAAATCCCACCTTACACCAGTACTTTCACCCCAACTACAAACAACAAAGTCACTATCTGCGGTTGGAAATACCCAGGCTTCTATTGTCCAGTTGCCAGTTCCAAACTGAAAACCAGCATGATCTGGAACAACAAGCCCGCTAGTTCCAGGAAATTTAGCTGATCCACCATCATGAGTATTACTTAACTTAATACCGTTGTCAATGATTTGTGAACCGGAATTTCCTGTCCATAAATTAGTAGCAAATACATCATCTACGTCAGTCGTTGCGCCGCCCGCAGCTGCCCCCGCGGCTGAAAGAAATAATTTCTTTTTAGTTGCCATTATATATTATCCTAATGCTTGGCCTGCTGTAAATCCATACCAGTTCGTACCGCCGTCTCTTGTATAGAACACAAAGACGTCTTTAGCGCTTGCTGTTGCTGTAAGGGTTGGTGCTGTAGCTGCAGGCCAGTCTACAGTTCCTGGCCATGCTACAGTGTAACCACTTGCTGATCCGTCTTGTATAATCTCAAGGCTGAAGCTGAATGCCGTACCTGATGAAGGCGGGTTACTAAAAGTAAACGTAGTGTTCTCTGTAAGAGTGTGACTAAAAGCGTTTCCAGCGTGACAGTCCACTGCAACTGCGTTTGAACTTGATGTAACTGCTACATAAGTTTCATTATAACTATCTGCAATAAATTCACCCGTTATATCAGCACCAACTGAGGTTGTAGCAATTCTTGCAGTGTTATCGTAGTAAAGTGTTGCTGCACCATCAGTAGTAGCAGCAATCTTTGTTTCATTACCAGCTGCATTCATTACATTGAATTGATCTGCTTTAATATTTAAATTGCCTGTTCCATTGTCTAAAATTACAGAGTTTGAACCATCGTGAAAGATTTGCAAATCTGAACTATCACCTAGTACAATCTTATCGTTGTCACCAAACGATGTTGTTGTACCCGCAACTGTAAGATTACCTGTAACTGTAACACCACCTGCAAATGTTGCATCCTGTGCGCTATCAATTGTTAAAGCTGTTGTTGAACCATTCGTTTTAATTATAAGACGACCTGTGTTGTCAGCCGTATGGACGAGTGCGTCTGTTACTGTTGTTCCTGCTGAAATAATACTCATTGAGTTCTCCTTAGATTACTACCCACCGCTGACCAGCAGCAACAGTTACACTTACACCGTTATTGACAGTAATTGGTCCTACGCTAAATCCGTTTGTTCCTGCAGGAAATACATATGTCTCTGAAGCTGTGCCAGTGTTAGTGTGTATCGCGCCACCGGCTTCCTGTCCACCGCCACCAATTGATCCCCATTCGTTGGTGTATCCTTCGAACGCTCCAGCTGTTGAGTTGTAACGAAACATACCAGCTGCTGGAGAACCGGTTCGTTGAGCTTCAGTACCAACTGGAACTTTAATATGTCCTGTGCTTGAGAGTGTTACGTCTCCAGCTGCTCCTACTGTACCTATGTTTGTGAGGTTACGGCTATCGTCAATAACCGTAGTATTTGAAACTTTAATTGCCATCTTCGTCCCCTGACTATTAGCTTTATGTTATTTATATCACTTAGATTTTAAATCTTCAATTTCTTGTTTGAGTTCTTTGATTGATTCTATAAGCAATCCAATTAAACCATCATAGTTAACTGCTTTGTATCCATCTATTTCAGATACAACTTCTGGTGCTATTTCTTCCACCTCTTGAGCTATAACACCCATAGATGCTTTACCATTATTTTTCCAGTTAAATGTAACTCCACGAATCGAATCAACTTTATCGAGTGCACTATTAATTTGTTTAATATTATCTTTTAATTGAGAATCTGATGTTGAGTTGAAGTTTGGTGCAGATACGTCGCCTGTAAATGTGGCTCCTGAAATATTAGCAAGTTTTATCCAGTTACCGCCATGAGCAAAATATCCGTGACCTGTAGCATGAACATGCGCAAACATGCCATGATACGTACTTGCACTTGGTAAATCACCTTCATTTGAATAAACGTTAGCGAATAAAATCTTTCCTGTCGTAGTGATCTGGTTTGAACCCATATCAAGTGGTTTATTAAAGTTCCACTTGTCACCACTTGAAGTATACGTTAACGTTGCGCTAGCGCCATTAATTGTAATACCAGCGCCGTCCGCTGCTGCGGCATCACCGGCTGAATCAGCTAAAACAATATTTTTATCGTTTACAGAAAGCGTAGTTGAGTTAATGGTTGTGGTTGTACCATTAACTGTTAAGTCACCAGTGATTATAACATCACCACTAGAATCTTTCTCCACTTTAAAATTATTCAAATTCGAAAAGTTATTGTCAACTTCCGTATTCGTAAGTGGAGAGCCTTTGACAGCTCGCAGCGTTAGATTAGTCATGACAGGATACTACCTTTCGGATGTTAGATTAGCTAATTGTAACAGTCCAAGTAATAGTTACTGAGTCGTCAGCTCCTTTGTTAACAGTGCTAAAAACAGTCCTACATAGCATAGTGCCGCTTGATGAAGCATTTAAAACTGCTGCTTCCGTAAGAGCACCTGTACCAGTTCCTGCTGGGAATGATGCGGTGTAAACTATTGTATTTGTTGAGGGTGCGCCTTCTCCGCCTGTAAGAGCAACTCGTGCTACCTCAGTGCCTAATGCTGTGTTACCAGCTGCAGCTGCAGTATTGTTGGTACCAACTGCCATGTGCGACATATCTGTAGGTGAGCCAGAATCTGTCATTCTTGCTGCGATATAGACAAGCCCAGTAGTCACGACAAGATTCTTTTCTGTTCGTTCTTCCTTGACTTTTCCATTCTTATCCGTGACAACTATTTTTAGTTCTCCGGTTGGTTTTAGTGTTTCACTAATCATCGGTATCTCCTGTTTATTCTAGTGACTCAATTATAGTATCTATTTATATATTTATTTTAATTAAAAAGTTCTTGCTACTTTAGCATTATAAGCATTATCTCCACTTAACACAACAAAATCAGCTGCAAAGTAATCTGTACTTGCAATACCACCGGCTTGTGATATGGCTGCTGAATCAGTAAGTGTTTGTGCAATAGCAAAAACTGGAGATTCTGTCATATTAACAGTATCTGATGGGCCTTTATTTGTTAATGTAACGAGTGACTCAGCCGCGCTTACGCTATCACTTCTAGCTTTATTAAATGCCAATACATGCGCTTCTGAAATTGTAAGTGAATCTGAGAAAGATGTGCCACTGGTTATTACTGGAGAATCAGTTGCAGATACACTGTCTGATACATCTCTTCCTACAGCTAGATCTAGATCTTCAATAGCTGATGCTGAATCTGCAAAAGTTGGAAGTGATATAGCAAGAGCAGGTGTATCTGATGTAGTACCAGTATCGCCTATAACTTTGCCGATAGCGAATGGACCTAAAGATTCTGTTACAGTTTGAGTATCTGAAGGATTTTTACCAAAGCTTATAATATCATTGTCGCTTACAGATGCCGAATCAGCAGCGGGTCTAGATGTTGCCAGTGCAGGTGTATCTGATGTAGTACCAGTATCAGCAAGTACTTGTGCTAATGAATAGTTAAGTGATTCTGTTATTGTCGCGGTGTCGCTTGGATTAACACCAATAGCAAATACTAAGCCTTCTGTAGCCTGTGCTGAATCTTGAGGATTAACACCAATGATATATAAAACATCAATGCTTTCAGTAGCCTGTGCTGAATCAGCTTGTGGAGTACTAAATCCAATAGAAGGAGAATCAACTGCCCTGATTACTATCTCATCAGGAATTTGTGAAAGACTATATGCTAATGATTCATTTGCAGAAGCAGTATCCGCCGAGGCTTTGACGAACTGATAAGTAAGACCATCTGGCACTCCAACAAGGTCTTCTGCGTTTGCCGTATCAGCAAAAACCTTTTGAGTATTAATATTAGTAACTAAGTCAGAAGCAGTGCTTGAATCACCAAAAATCTTTCCTATGCTTAAGACATGATTCTCGCTGACGCCAGTAATATCTGTTATTGCTTTGTTAACAGCAAAAACAAATTGCGCATCAGCTAGTGTAAGATTATCTGCAAAGTATATTTCTAAAACAACGTCAATAAGTTCTGACGCTGTAGCAGAATCTGCATATTGCTGTACAACGTAATTAAGATCTCGAAAACTAACATACCGAGATTCTTTAATATTAAATGGCTTTGATTTATTAGAGGATTTAGTCTTGCCGAATATTGATTGTATTTTGCCGCTGGAGATTATATCCATTTGACTACATACTTGTAACTGCTGGCGATACCGTTACAATTCCTTCAATGACTCTATATTTTTCACCAGCATCATTTTGAATTAAAACATCAAAAACATACCTGCCGGCTTTAATTAAAGCTGTTTGCTCGTCTGTAAGACTAAGTCTAATTTGTCCTGCGTTTGTAGTTGTTTCAGCTGTGAAAGTTGCGGACACTGAAGAAGACGCGTAGTTCTTTTTCACCTGTGCAGCAAACGTATGTCCGGATAAGTCATAAGTTGACCCGTCATTAGATGTTAGATTTACTAAATATCTAAAGGTTGAACCTTGCTCAATTTCAATGTCTTCGTAAAGGGCCATATCGTCACTCTTTCTTAATCTAAGTCAACAACTGCTTTTATCTTTTGTATTTCTTTATGCTGTTCCTGGATAACCTGGATGAGGAAAGGAATGATTTGTGTATAAGAAACAGATTTAACGCCTTCGTCATTTGTTGAAACAATATCTGGTAATATTTCTTCTACATCTTGAGCAATAACACCATAAGCTTTATTTCCATTATCTTTCCATGTAAAGCTTACCGGTACAATTTTATTAATAACGTTAATTGCATCAACTAAAGATTCAATATTATCTTTCTTGTTTTTATCTGATAAAGAATTATAGTCAGTTGAATTTAGTTGACCCGTTGACGGATTAAAGAATAGCTTCGTACTCGAAACATTTAACGCGTTATCTGAACCAGATGTAATATTTGTAAGTGTAGGGTAGAAAGAAGCATTAGTTGCTGAGTCGTCTGCAATACTTGTATTCGCAGCGAATCCACCTGTACTTATTGTTAAGCTTAAATAATCTGAATCAATGATTCCTTTTACATAATCCGAATCAATTGAGTTGAGGGCTGAAACTAGATTACTTTTGGTCGGTGTTGTAAGTTGAATAATGTCACCGACGTCGGATCCGACTTTATTAAAGTCAGTTACCCACGCTCCAAAAGTATCTAATAGACCAATGCTTGTGACTGCCATTATCGTTTCTCTACTAGTTGATGAAGTAGTTGTTTAATTTCACTCATATCATTCTTTAGAGAAGCAACTTCTTCTTTTATAATTTCTGTTTCATCATCTTTTCTTTTCCTCGCAGCCTTTACAGCACGAGCTTGTTCAATTTCATTACTATTTATATTCACGATAGCACCGGACCTTGCGTCTCTAGCTAATGACCGGTGCCCTTCTACTGGTATAAATTTCATTATGTAGCCAGTGCAATTACTCTTAAGTCTTGAATGACAGGAACTTTTGCACTACTTGTTGATCTAAATACAATCTTCAATTGATATGTTGTAAATGGTGTAAGTGTACCATTTAATCCACCGACTAAGTAACGATACTCTCTGAAAATGTTTGGATTCTCGTCGGACGGTACTGAGTTTTCAGGATTAACTAAAGTGTAGTTTACATCACGAATGTTTGTACCTTCATCAGCAGTTCTAAAATAAACTTGGAAGTCAGCAACAGAAGGTTTATTTGCAGCAATTAAGATACGTAAACCAACTGCAGTTTCTGCAAGTGAGATTGGAGTTGTAATGTGTTTAGCTAAATGCGAACCACCATCTGCATCAGTTTCATTTACAAAGATGAGAGGTGTGTTAAATCCAACCGTAGCTCTATCAGAATCTTGTTTATCAATTAAGTTATTAAATAAGCTAAGTGATGTACGTTGCATGTCTATAACCGGAGACACATTAACATTATTCGTGGAGAGACGAAGATTTATAGTTGCTGATTTAGCACTGATGTTTGCGGTTTCAACTACTGAATGACCAATCATTTTTGGTGCAGTTGCTATATTATTCGTATTGATAGCCAGTGAAGAGAACGCAGTATCTTTTACAAATCTAGTCTCAGTGCCAGCAGGTGATCTACCAGAAGTAAATTTACCAAATGCATTAAGTCTTGTTCCAGCCGAAGGAATCAAAGTTTGTACGTTTGGACTTACTACATCCCATAATACGTTACGAGTAGCTTCTACACCTGATCCACCAGCAACTATTGATGACGTGGCTGAGGAGTCGGCATACACTTTATATCCAAACTGATCTGGATGTGCAACTATTCTATTGCCCGTTATTGAAGAACCTAACATACCCGCAAAGGAACCAGCAGAATCTATACCACTAAAGTTAACTGTATCACCTGAATCAAAACCATGATACGGATGACTTACTGTAAATATATTTGATCCTGAGTCAAAGTTAAACGGATCTGCAACTAATTCTCTTCTTGGTACTTGAGTATTTTCAAGAATTACTTCAGCTTCTTGATGCGAGAATCTTGCTTTAAATAATCTGAATGTCATATCTTTTGTTTGATCGGCTGACCATGTTCTACCATTTTGAGATTTAAACAAAGATCCTAATAATGGCTGGCGTGTAATACGTTTTTCGGTTGAACCAATAATGAATTCACCAGGTTCAGCAACATAAACTGTGTAGTCAATTGTATCTGAAAGTAAACATAATGCATATTCCTCACCACCAGCGAGATACACTGGTTCTTCAAATACAAAGTCTGTACCATTTGCTAACATTGAAGCTTCTGTATTGCTTGGAACAACTGTAACTTGGTTCGGTGTTAATACTCTTAATCCACCAGGAACTGCTGTGTTTGCAGATGGGTGACCGTTAACCATTGGTCTTATTTCCAAAGCAACTGGAGCCGGGTTAGCACCACCAGAAACATCTGGTTTCGATGCAAAGTATACTCTTGCTTTTGTTAAGAATATCCCAGTAGTTTCTGCTACAAAGAATGATTGCGCAAGTGGATCTTTACCACCGGTACCACCACGATTTGTGACAGGTTCTGATGATCCGCCACCATCATCTGGATCATCAGGCACTGTAACTACAGGAGTGTTAGTAACCACAGTCGATGTGTCTACAACGACTGGATCTGGTCTAGGTGGTGGAGGTGGAGGAGTAGTGTCTACTACTGATCTTTCGCCACGTACCGTAATTACTCGAGTACTTTGAATTGTTTGTTCAACTGTTTCAATTACACCATTTGCTTCATAAAATCCAGATGCCAAGGATGTAGAGTTTGCTGCTCTAGCTGAGTTAGCATTTGAAAGTCTAAACTCTCTACGTCCAGTTCTAAATCGAAGAGCATTCGTGTTAGGAATAAAGAACGAACCTTCAATTACACCATTTGCATCAGATGTTAAAGATGTAGCACCGTCTGGGTGTGCTGTTGTATTTTGAAATCTATTACCGAAATCTTCAGGATCATCTGACATACGAACGAATGTTTCTTCGCGAACAAAGTTATTAACATCTGTTTCGTCAAAGAAAGCAAAGTATTGCTGATTAGGTGTAAGACCAAACGCTCTAAAATGAATCATTCTAGATCTCATAAATGGTATGATAGCAACATCAACCACTCTTTCACCTACTACTTCACGAATCGTCTCATCACTCACAACTCTATCAGTTGTAGTGGTTTGAATAAATCCTTGAGAAGTTGTTTCGGTTGCAAACGTTGTTCCAGTTAGATCTTCTGAAGCTTCAGCTTGACCTTGCCAGTTCCATTGCCATTCGTTAAATAAGAGTGCGTTATCAGCAGCAAGTCTGTTTCCGCCATCAACTGCTCGTGGTGCAGTGAGTTCTGTTTCTCTCCACTCGTCTGATGCAGGTGAAAGTTCAATAACACCTTCGTTAATTGATACTGCAAATGGATTAATATTTTCTACGCCAGATGCTTCATCTTGAAAGATAAATTCAGCATCAGTATGAGCGATGTAGATATTATCACCCTTCTTAACTGCTTGAGTACTTAAATCTGAATCGTAAATTAAACGTACATTAGATTGAATAGCTTGAGGTCTTAATACTTTTGCTCTTGGATCAATAGCAGCAGAGTATACAGGATCTCTAATATCTGAGAATCTATGGTCTGCAAAGTTATCTGCTAAGAAACCTGCTTTAGTTCTTGGCAGTCCCGAAGAGTCAAACACTTGAAGGGTGTTTGTGTTAATCTCAAGTAGGTTCAGTGCAGTAACTTCTTCAAGGGTATTGATTCGCTTATCTAGCTGACCAATGTCTTTCATAGTGTATCGTTTATTATCAATAAGTTGAGTACCTAAGTCAGAATCATTTAATGTATTTGCATTTAAAGTAACTTTATATAGTTCTATAGCATTTGATGGTGTCTGTGGAAACTGTGGAGTAAAGTCTGCCGCACCTTGAATTAATTTAAGGTTTGCTTCCGTATCAACTACTAGTTTATCTTTACGACCTAAGTAGTATGTTGCATCAAGCGTAATTAAATCTGTGTTCTTTGGAAGTGAATTAACTTTAGCAGTAGCACCAGAGAATCCAGTTCCAGCATCATTAACTCTTGGACGGAAGTCTAATACATCTCTGAGTTGTACAATATCACCATTAGCAAGAGTATGTGATGGAATATCTGCATAGTTAATTGAATATGAGTTGACAGAAAAGAAGTCACCAGCACCATGTGCAAAGTGTCTAAATCTTGCAAACACATTTCCTGAAGGTACACCACGTCCACTCTTAACTATAAGTTTACCTAAATCATAAAAGTTATCTCTTTGACCGTTATCAAACCTAAACGTAGATGTTAGATCATCACCATTTGAATCTATAGCACGGATTCTTGAAACATCGAAGATGTCTGCTTTACCAAGATTTAAGAATTTAAGGCCAGCTCCATCTGAGTCTATTGTGCCTGTTACTGTAGTTTCGGTAAGTGTTTTTGCTCTTGATGTAGCAGCTGATTTATTTACAAACGCTAGAACTTCAAGGTTTGAGCTCGCTGCTCCTGTACCAGTAATTGTTGCTGTAGTTGTACCAGCACCAGATATTGTAACTGCACTTGAAATATTTTGACCCGATGAGTCAATAGCAACTACCCAATCAGAAAGTCCTGCCCAGGTTTCTCCACCAGCTAATAATCCTGAACCAAGAGAAGCGTTACCGGCACCGTCAGTTGTGATAGTAAATCTTTTTTGTGCTTCGTATGAAATGTCGGCAAGTGTTTTAGGTCTTGTATTTGGAAGAGCAAAGAATAAATCATTGTTCGAAGCATCATTCAATACTGCAACATTGTTTGAAAGAACAAGGTTACCATAGTTAGCTGAGTCTGCAGCAATACTTTTTACTGATCGGAAAGAGTTATTACCAGACATTTGTATATCGAATAAAGATAATTTATAAAGTACACCATCTTCTTCTACATTTCTAATTTTTGCAGTACCGATTGTAGTACCCTGGTTTGCAGCAGAATCTCTAAGATTCCATTGCTCCATTACATTTACATTTGGAGCACCTACTAATGAATCTACTTCAATAAAGTTTCCATAGTTAGCCGCAACTACTTCATTATTAATTGTAGATGATGCCGTAGGTTTTTGAAAACGTATCTTTGTATGCTTATTGATAGCTGCTCTGTAACCATTAATATATGCAGTACCTTCACTTACATCAGCAATTAAATGTGTTGTAGCAGAATCTTCATCAAACTTAAGTTTAAAAGGGCGAACGATATAGTTACCTGATTCTTCTTTAGTACGAAGAGCCATGACTTCATTTATCTCATTATAACCAGAAGTTGCAGTAGCTTCATCGACAATCACAGAATTTTTAATCTCAGCAAGATAAACAAACATCTCATCCGAATCAACATTTGCTTCATCAATGAGTGTTAAACGAATTCTATATCTATCTGCACCAGGCGCTGAAGTGTTTGGTACATCACCCTGGTTATCAAATAAAGCATTATCGTCAGTAGAAGTTACAACATCTTCAACTGCTTTAAATCCAATTGTGCCAGTAAAAGACGGAGAATACTTTTGTATGATTAATGATTGAGCATCCGCGAATACAAAATGGCCTTTTGCAAAGAAATCTCCACCAGCAATAGAGAAGCGTGTACCTCTACCAATTGCAGGATTTGATGATGTGTTTGTTGTTTGAACTGTAAGTGTATTCGTTCCATCTGTTATGTTTTCACCGGGTGTCAGTCTCAACACTGCAGATGCAGATGACGCATCACCAAGATATTGTACATATAAAGTTGCAGGATCAGATCCTGAAATTGCAACAGTTTCAAGAACCTTTACTCTTACGTTTGAAGATGCGCCAGTAAATATATTTCCAACTATGGAACCTGATGGAAGAGCATTTGAAGTTGTGTTTAATTTTACAAATTCATAGTTTGTATTTAAAAGTGGTCCGCCTGGATTAACAGCAGCGCCTTCATTAAAGATGTTACGACCAAAACGCGCAATCTCTCTTTGGATGATAGTTTGCATCTGTGTTAATTCACGAGCCTGTAATGCTTTACCGCTGTTAAATAGAATTCTATGATAGTTATCACTATCTGCAAAATCATCTTTGTACGTGGTTGCGAATATATTTTGTGTTACTTTGCTGACCATGTTTTAATAACTCTTATAGTTGTACAATAATTTTAATGTCTTGTAGTTCTCCAGCTGATCTTGTAACCGCCGAGCGATTATCAACATAAAGAACCTCACCACTGTATCTATTTATTGTCGCAGGTTGATCTGAATCGAGTGTGGCAGAACCTGTAACCGTAGCTCCTAATGCGTTCTGAGCAGTTAATGATTCTCCAGCTTGGAATGTTTTAAATCCTGATGTTTCTGTTTGATGATAAAATACTCCGGCTGCTGAATCAGCAGAAGTTACATAAGCTTTTGCTCCAGATGTGGCACCAACCACAAACGTATCATTTGTAAATGCTGTTGCACCACCTTGGAATGTTAATTTACGAAGTGTTGAACCAGCGTTACCAGTAAAGTCTGAGTCGGTGGCTTTTATCTTTGGATCACGTATTAATCCCACTTGTCTAAAATCTTGATCAAGTAATAATGCACCATTCTCATCAGCATCTGGTCTACCGTTAAACATAAGTGCACTTGATCTTAAATCATTACGAGGATCTTTACCAATACCACCTGGAGTAGATAATATTGCTCTTGCTGAAGCTGCACCTGTTGAGAAGCTTACGTCAGCAAAACTATATCCAGATCCACGATTTGTCATTTCAAGCTTTACGACTTGACCGCCTGATATTGTAGCAGTCGCTTGTGCGGAATCTCCATCTCCAGTAATTGTAACTGTAGGTGTACCAGAATATCCTGATCCACCACCAGTCACAGCTAATCCTACAATCTCACCAGCAACTGCAGCATTTTGAACGTTTAACTGTAAAGTTTCAAGAGGATTTGACGCAGAGTCTAATAATTCTACTGGTTGAAAGTTGGCAGACAAGAATCGATTTGCTTTTAGAGCAGTGATTGAATACAAGTATTTCCATACATATCCATCAGCAGTTGTAAAAGGTGTAGTTAAAGTGCCAGTTGGTTCAATCGTAGAAGTTACAGCAGCACCAGCTGAGTTTTTACCCTGTTGCAAGCAAATATAAATTTGATTGGCATCTGTTTTTACATAGTAAGCATTTGACGGATAACTTGAAAAGTTATCGTCATAAGCGCTATATATTGAACCAGATGACCAATTGTAACGGGGAACAATATAAGAAACATCTTGTATTTTTTTAACGCCCTGTAATGATCGTCTAAATAAATCGATTGTTCTTGCTGATTGAACAGGTGTTACAACGTTATCTGAATCATCCCATAGTTCGGAACGACCAAGACCAACGTAGTATTCGCTACCTGCGCTATCAAAGTCAGATTTTATTTCTGCAAGAAGATCTCTTTTAAGTGTATCAGTAATAATTGCTGGCATATTGTATCTCTTACGTAATTGTTAAGAAGTTGTCTGAATCACCAAATAAGTGCCAATTGGAACCAGTCCAAATGCATTCAGCAGCTCCATTTTGGCTGAGTGTGAATGATGTACCTTGACCAAAGCTTGTAGGTGTAACTGTCGCTGCACCAGTATTAATATTTACAAACCTTTTAGATTCACCTACAACTACACCATTTGCCATTGTCATGGTCAAAGAACCAGTTGAGTTGAATAAAGTCAAAGGAACTAACAAAGAAACTGCACCAGAAGATGTTTTTGTTTCTGATGAGTAAGCAACTTTACGTGTATGGCGAATAGCACCAGTACCTTTAGCTGCAAGATCTAAATTTATATTTGGATCATCACCTACTGCTGCTATGATTGGTGATCCTGTCGTAGCGGCATTTGTGATTGAAATATCATTAACTGCTGATGATGTGGCTGTAAAGCGAATTATCTCTGCGCCATTAGCATCATTGATACCAGTATTAACGACTGGTGTACTTAATGTAGGTGATGTCAAAGTTTTATTTGTAAGTGTATCGGCTGTGGCTCTACCTACAAGTGTATCAGTTGATGTTGGTAATGTCAAAACTCCAGTATTTGATATGGTTGAAATAACTGGTGCAGTCAAAGTTTTATTTGTAAGTGTTTGAATTGCTGTAGTTAATATTACATCTCCTGATGAATCTGGAAGAGTAATGGTATTATCTTTTGTTGGATTTGTAACACCTAATGTTGTTTCATGAGCATTAGCGCTATCGCCTTCAAATATAATTCCAGCGGCTGTAAAACCTACGTTAGTAGATAAAGTAGCACTGTCTCCACCTAACTTTTCGTAAACTTCTATAAAGTTTTGATTAATCTTTTGAGCTGCATCGCGGAGCGTATCACCATCTCTGGCGTTTGCCGATGTGCCTCTACTAATCGCTTGTCTTGTCATGTTAGAATCCGTTTTTCTTTACATTATTTATAATAGATTTTTATGATATTTGAAGGGCATAGCCATCAGAATCACTATCCCAGAATTCATTTCTTGCTTGGTCTGTTGTTTCAACTGTATTAGACATTCTCATTGCAGCTGGTACAGTTGCTGCACTGTCTTCATCGAATGTAAATCCATCAGTAATCATAGTATCTTTAATGTTATTGTACATCGCAGCTGCTTGTTCGATTGACATAGTCTGATAAGAAGCAATCTGTTCGCCTATTGTAAATTTAACTTCTGAATCTGCAATTATTCCAATACCCGCCATTTCAGCATCAGCAGTTAGTGAAGCTAAACCAGTAGCACTAAACAATGGATCAGCAGAATCAGCAAAATTATCAGGCATGGCATTTACATCAAGATCACCAACACCAACTATTAGTGTTTGTGCACCGAGAAAAAATCCAGCAGGATGTACAAATGCTTTATATAGTTCTCTCCAAGTTGCAATTGGTATTTCCGATTTTACAAGAATAGAAAGAATCTGATTTAGTGCGCCATCTTGAATAACTTTTTGATTTTCAAAACCAATTTCAGATTCACCTACAATAAATAAGTCTCGTTTCGGAAATGAAATTTCAACCTGTGAGTTAAAAAAAGCTCGAAAGAAACCTTCCGATGAATATAAAGAACCTTTGACTCGATAAAACTGTGATATAAGTGATGCTGCAAATCTTGGTTCTAAAAAGAAATTCTGATTTAAGATTCCTTGACCGAGTTCTTTTAAAATATTATCAAGAAAACTAATACTAGTGTCTTGAACATCACGAACATCATACATAGCATGAATTGCTGATGCAAAATTAAATGTTGCGTCTGAATCCATAAATTCATAATATTTATCAAGAAACGTGATAAGTGTCGGATACTCTGATAGATAGTGTTCAGGTAAGACTTCGCTTACTTTACTTTCTCTAAAATTAAGAGGCTTTCTATCAAAGTCCGTTAAAGTTTTCATGATAGAGCCGTCACCGTAGTTTCATAATCCAATACACCACGAGCTGATGTTCTATTCGGATCTAAGTCTAAGATATAATTTCTTAGCGGTTTAACGGTTGATTGATTTGCTGGAACTGTTGTAAGTAAAATATCTGATCCAACTGAAATAGCAGTAGGAGCAAATCCAACTAGGTTTATTCTTCCTGTGTCTGGAAAGTACTGACCAATATTATCTACTTCAACATTACCGTCAATATCAAGAATTTGTAATTTAGTTGAACTTAATTCGTTTTGTATTGTACACAACTTTCCGTTGAATGTAAAGGTGTTTGTTGTTATTTTTGCTGTTGCAGAATCTGGACTAGCTATTGGCATCGGAAGATAAATGTCATACGTACGAACAGTGCTTAGCGCTGGTGTAAACGATTGTCTTACTGTTACATCCACTCTGCTGTTCAATACAGCTTCATCTAACTCATCAATGGTTGTAAGCAAGCTTGATCTTCTAAATATTCCACCGAATACTTTTAGATTTGTTGTAAAGAAATTTTGTACAGCAGTAATAACCTGAGATTCAACGATATTAACAGGTGTTGTTGATAAATTAGGGTTATAATTAAATGTTACGCTACAACCAATAAAAGCAGTAGTCGGATCCACAAACTTAGTATCAATTGACATGATTGATAAATTGTTTGTCAAATCATTTACAATATCATCTTTTACAATTTGTTGAGCTGCGGCGTCTACACCATCAGCAAATCTTAAAGCAACGAATGCTTTACCGTATTCTGGTGGCTCGTTATCTTCACCGCCCCAAGCAGATACGTCTGTTACAGATGAAAAGTTTTGTTTAATTAATCCTACATAGTCATTTGCAGTAACAAGTCTTTGTTGAGCTGCATATGCAATAGGTGCATTTTGACGAATAGATTCTATACTTTCTTTTGCCGCTCCACCTGTAGCAACAACTGCTGTGGATGCATTAAGAGTAAATGGACTTCCATCCATAGAAATAGTATTTTGTGGTGAGAAAGCTGTAGCAGTATTTGCCAGTTCACCGTTTGAACTAAGATAAGTTACGACAACTTTATTACCCGCTGTTGGAGCAAGACCAGTAGTTCTACCATCACCAAAATGTAGTTCAAAGAAACCGTTTGGAGCTTCGTGTATATCCCAATAAGTTGAGCTAGAAGTAACAGCAGTTGCTAAGTCTATATCAGTATATTGCGTAAATAGACTTGAATTTGCACTTTCAAAAACTTTGACATCAAGAGTTGACGTGTCTGCATTAACGTCAGGAATTACGTGTATCTGTCTTTCTGTAGATTCAGCTATGTAGAATGTTTTAGTAGTTGATACACCTTCAACAACAGGAATATTTAAAGATCCAGCTGTTGTTTTGAATTGATACACACCGTTGCCATCATCTGTAGCAGTGTGTGGAACTAATGTTTGAAACGTATATGAAACACCATCAACTGTTGCAGTAAACTGCGTGCCAGTTGGTAAAGTGGCAGTACCACTCCTACCGCCATTTGTATTTGTAATTTGTAAATTTAAAAATGCAGTGGCAGATGTTCTAGATCTTGGAGTATAACCAAGTGATTCTGCATGAGAAAGAACAGAGGATCTTAACTGCGCGGTAGTAAGGAAAGATTCATTTAAAGCAAAGTTTGCTATCAATCCATTGAAGTGTGTGTTATATGCCATAACATCGAGCAAGTTAGAAAGACCAGCTGCTTCGAAATCATAATCCGCAAACTCTGACTGTTGAGCAAAAAACGTTTTTAATTTATTTTTGATACTATCAAAGTCGAGTTGGGTAGATGTAATGTTTGTTGCCATGTTATCTTAACCTTGTTATTGTTGTTTCGAATACAACAATTTCTTCTGTATTGATTACTTGAAATTCAAGAGTAATCTGAACATTATTATTATCCAAGTATGATTGAACTTTTAAACTACGTACTGTCGCTCTAGGTTCATAATTTTCAATTGCTTGCCTGATTCTAATATTAATATCTTCCGCAGTTTCATCATCAGCCAGTTCAAACAAGAGTCCTTGAACACCTGCACCGAATCTAGGTGCAAATGGTTTTTCATTAAAGTCAGTAAGAATTAAATTTTTAATTGCTTGTTTTACTGCCGCAGCTTCAGTCTTTTTATATACATCACCACTTGGACGATTTGCAAACGTCAGGTCGATATCTTTATAAATTTTATTTCTTGTCGTAACGAGTGCCTTTGCTGCAAGGTTACCGTCTTCGACTGAAAATGCTCTACTGACCATAAGATTCTCTTATTCTTTCGTATTATTTATAATGATTTAGACAGCTTTAACTTCAATGAAATCACTGTTACTTTGCACAGCATTATTAAATCGTGTTTCTATTTGCCTATCAAAGGTTGCTGAATACGCCTCATTAATTTCTGGAACAGTAATAATGAGTTGTGCGCTAATAGATCCACTAGGAGAATAGTTATCATAATCAAGAATCATCTTATCATATTGAACAAGATCTTTTAAATACACTGCAAGTTCAAATGTTTTTCTGTCATCTACCACACCGCTGCTATTATGAATTAACTCATATACAACAGCTCTTCCTTTTGTCGCTAAGTCTTTTATATCATCGCTTTCTAAGCTTTCTGTTAGAGCTGGTTCATAATAGCCTTCAACAACATTTAATGTGTAATCAGAAAATGCTCCAGAAGTTCTGTTGTTGTTTATCCATCTCATAATATAAGCATTTGCCTGTAAATTACGAGCAATCTTAGCTTTATCTAATTTCTTCGTCGTATTAAAATTACTAGTTTCACCACTACCAGACAAGAAAGTAGCTACAGTTATACCTTCGGCTAATTTAGTTGCACTTGTTACGTTGTCAGTATTTGAAATGATAGTGCTTAAATTAGGTAAAAACCTTTTTATTGTAGAAATACTTGTTGGGGTAAAGTCTGAGAAAGTATTCGTTCCTCTATTTCCAATTTTAGTTTGACCTCTAAACTGTGTGCCAGATTTAGCAGCAATACGACCAACACCGGGTGGCGCAGCGTTTGAATATTCTGAATTTAATTTTCCAGTAGCAACGGCGTTTGATACAAATTCATCGTTTGCTCGATTATTTGCATCTCTAAATTTAGATCTAATTTCATTTGTTGTCATTTCTAAGTCAGACAATCCGCCTGTAAATCTTGCTTTATTAAATGCATTTATTAGTTCTGTTTCATCTATTGAAACATCCACGACACCTTTACTGCCTTGATTCAAGTAATCGGATAGAATAGTTGATGTTGGTGTAACAGTTGTAGGAGTAGATACAGACGTATGAGATCCAGCTGATCCTCCGCCTCCAAGTCCAGCTGTGCCAGCTCTTCCTGCTTGTGTAGCTGTTAACGCATTTCCGTTAAGCGAACCAGTAAATGTTGGTGCTGTTACGCCTTCGCCAAACGTAGCGCCTTTGCCGTATATCACTACGCCTTGACCACCTATAGTTCCGATTGAACCCATAACTAATAAATTATCGGCTGCAATGTTTGCATTCGGAGAAGATATGTCTGTTGAAACTTTTCCAGACATGCGAAGAATATCTCCACTGTGTAATGAAACTGCACCTTCACCTACAAGTTTTAATTCACCTTTTGTAATATTTGTATTGTTACCAAGAGTTGTAATTGAATTTGACTTAATTATAGTTTCAGATTTATTCTCTAGAACAACTGTGCCTTTGTTCTTTGTAACAGTTTCTCTATGGTTTCCTTTAATAGTTTCTGTAAGGTTACCTTTTAGATTCACATTCATATTTAAAGCTGATACGTTAAAATCACCAGCCACTTTAAAATCAACGTCACCTTTAAAATCATATGAAGCATTACCACTTACAACAATCGTCATATCATCTTTGATTGTCATAATGTGGCTTTTACCAACACTGATACCAATTGATCCGTCTGGTAAAATATCAATACCAGCACCGGTTTTATGTTTAATTAGGATACGTTCACCGCCTGGTGTGTCATTAAATTCTATTACATGACCAGATGGTGTAGTATTAATATCATTTTTAGTAGCTTCAGTAGGTAATTCTGGAGATGTGATCTTTAGATTTTTGCCGGCTGCGCCAAAATAACCTAGCTGTTTATTGTCAGCTCCTCTCCATCCTTTGTTTAAAGATGATTGATACCAATAGCTCTTTGGTGGAAAACTTCCACTTGGATCATCAAACGTACCTGGCGAAGCTTCACCTGGCTCATCGCCAATTAATTCATCATCTTTTTCTTCAGCCATTATGCAGTTCCTTTTTGTCTTACAGCTTCAGCAAGAAGTTCTGCTACACTTAATGATTGATCAGGATGCGGTGTAACGAATATATGTGCATCAAATTTATTATTGCAGTATTCAACCACGTCAAATCCTGGATCTATTTTGTTATTTGGATCTGTGTCATTATGACCAAATGCCTGTCCATATGGAAAAGCTTTGAAAAAAGAATCCATGAACGTATCAAATGTTTTAAACTGTGCATCTGTCAAGCTATCAGCAGAAGCATGTCTTGAATTCAAAGCAACAGCTTGATAGCCACCGAGTCTTGATGCTTCTTCTGATGTTAAATTAATACCACCAACAAACGCTATACCAATTGAATGTTGATTTCTTCTAAGCGCATGAGCTCCTTGTTTATTAATGTCTCTTCCTCGTTGTAACGAACCATCTCGTAAAATAATAAAATGATAACCTATTTCATTGAATCCACGATTTACATGTGCACGATTTATCTGCTCTGAATTTATATCTTGATCTATAAAGTTTGCAGTCCAATGTACAACAACTTCTGTGATCTCACGTGTAGCTGAAACAAGTGTAGAATCAAGTTCTTCTTGTGTTTCAATATAACTAAATTGATCTGCCATAGTATCCTCTTATAAAATAGTGCCACTTGTAGTTTTAGATGAAAGCGGTTTATCTTTAGCTACTTTATCTGCCATTGTTACTGGAATTGTATCAAGTAAATTTTCAATCTCAGTAAGAGATTTTGAAGAAAAAGGTTTAAGCTTTTCTGCAGCTTCAGCTCTTTTATTTTGTTCTAATAGTTGAGCAACATCTGGTTTCATGTTAGGAGGTAACTTACTACCTTCTGCAATATTATTTAAAACAGGACCAAGTTGGCCATTAAATTGTTCCGTAAGATTCTTTAGTTGACCTGTATATCCATTTGTGTTGTTACCAATCTCTGCTTCAAGGCCAGCAGAAAATTTAGTTACTTCTTTCAGAAAACTATCTGCAACAGGTTTACCTTTACCTACAACTGTTTTTAATGCAGTAGATAAATCTGAAGAGCTTTGATTTGTTACAGGGTTCAATGCTGAAGATACTTTATCTAACGATTCTCCAGTTAATTCTTCAAGTGCTTTACTCATGGCCTCTGTAGTAGGAGAAGTTACTTTGAAATTAAGTAAACCTCCTCCGATTGTTGTACCAGAAAGTGTTTCTAAATCTGAATTACTTGAAGGAGAATCTTTAACTATATTTTTCAAACCAGATGCATTCCCTTTGAGAACGACTACACCTTTTGATGCAACTTTATCTGCTTCTTCCAATCCTTCAAGATCGTCTAACTCTGTTGTAATAGATTCAAAACCAGCGCCTTCATTGCCAACTGCTGTGGCAAGTTTGCTTTCCCTTAAGGCTCTATGCTGTTTTACTATTTCTTGTGCTCGAGGAGATAAACCATCAATGTTTACTCTTCGAACCACACCGTCTAGTTCTCTGTTTAATGCATCATTACTTATTTCAGGTGTCTTAGCCATTAAGAACCTCCAACCAATGCGTATGTATCAAATACATTTAATGCATTTGCGACTCTTTCATTTTCACCGGTTCTTTCCTTTACAACTCGTCCTGTTAAATCTGTAGGTGGATCTCTGTACCCACTAAAGTCAGCATCTGAAAATCCAGGTCTTTCATATTTTCTCATAAATGCAATTGCAGCATGATCTGCTCTCTTTGTAGCTTGCAGCGCGGTTTTAGCACTACTTTCGGTAGTTTCAAGTTCAGTTGTAACCCAAAATAGTTGAGACTTCAAAGTGTACGGATCTAGATTTGAACGATAACATAGATCAAGGAAAGGTTGCCATCGAGGAGGATGCCACTGCGCAATGCCATGAGCCTTGCCTCCATCACCTCTTCTTTGAGTGTTAATTACATCATCAGCAAAATTAGCGCATTCAACAATTAGGTTTCCAATAATACCAGCTGATTGTTCTGGTGTATATCCTCCACCTATGTCAGAAAGGAACCAATTAAAAGCTTGTTCAACTTTGCTGTTACCAGCTGGTGTAGGTATGTCTCTAAGATATTCAGAAGAACCAGTTGTACCTGGTGGACCTTCTTCTTTTACATTTGCATAATTATCTTCAAACGAACCACCTCGTTGTTCGCTTTGCCGAGTTTGTGTTTCGGTTGGTGTAAGTGTATAAGGAATTGATCCAATAACAAGAGGTTGCTGTGACTGCGGACCATCTAAAAATATTCCAACAACTTGAGCACCTACGCCAATCCTTGGACCTCGACCATGTATAACACCAACTTCAGTTGTAGGAATAACAACGGAAGCCCAGGGTAAATCAGCATCTGTTATTTCTGGATGATCGTGGACTCCAACTATACGTACCTTAAGTCTGCCGAGACTTAAAGGATCACCGGTGTTACGAATAACAGTACCTATAAACCACCGCGTAGTATCGCCGTAGAATCCAGTAGTTTGTATTGTTTTCATACCTTGCATGTTATAATCCTAATATGGTCCTGATGCATCAACATTATAAGCGTAGTTGTCTTGAGTATGTATTGTGTCTATTAGTTTTACGCCTGTTAGATGAGCCATGTATCCTTCTCGAGTAAAAGAGTGTCTAGCAGCATATATTAAATAGTCACCAGATTTTTTAGTATCTTCTTGAGTAGCGTTTTGCCCTTGAGTAGATGGTGCTAAGAATTGCAACTTATATTTATTTCCAATTGTCATATTAGCAAGCCCGGAAATAAAGTTTCTACCTGGTACAGAAAAGTTTAGTGAATAGTTAACTACCCAGTGTCTCAATCCTTTTGAATCCAATCTTTCTACAAACTCACCAACTGATCTACTTTCTCCTATGGAATATATGTTTGCATCATATAAGTCTGATGAATATATATTTGAAACAAGATGAGATGAATTACGCTGGTGGATTTGTACTTCTTGAGCATCTCCACCCTTTTCTTTTAAAGCAGCATTAATAGGATATGCATCTTGTAGATTAATAGGTTTTTCTCCTAAAGCTCTTCCAATCTGAGCTCTTGTTTCAAACATATCATAGGCTGTCCAACGGTTCTTGTCTTTATTGTTTCCAGATTGTCTATGACCTGGATATATTACTTTGTTTCTCGTAACATCATGAAATGCAAATTGGCTATTTAAAAAACCATTTGAATTAATCTTTAAAAGTTCATCGTTACTGGGGTTACTATATTTTTCAATGTTATACGCATCTCTATCTATCGATGGATTTTCTGCATTTGTAAAAGCTTGAGAATATTTGTATGGTGAGGTTCTTGCGTTTACTGGTTCTCCTGATAACATTTTAGATAAAGGCAAAAGGTGAAGTTTATCATTAGTAAGAGTAGAAAAGAAATAAAAAGGAGAAGCGTCTTCGGTAGTAATTCTATCCTTTATCCAATCTGCCGCTTTAAGTGGTCTCATGTCTGGAATAACTACACCAAACTGGCCTTGTGCATCTTGACTTGTTTCATATTCAGGACCAGCATCTCTTGGTTGAGAAAGCTCTTTCCCTAAAAATTCTTTAACAATTGTTGAAATTATTTCATAACCCTTACCAAAGTAAGACTTATTAACGTTTTGCATTTCAGAAAGATAACCGATGTCTTCAAGGAGATGAATAGTAATAACGCTTTGGCTATCATTTGTTCGAATACTCTTTACCACTTTTGATATGAAAAAGCTTTTTTCTATTGATAAAGCTGCACTTTCTGGAAGTTTCACTCTTAAATCAAACTTTTCAACACCGTAAAAGTTTATTCGTTCATCTAAACTTTCTGGATCTAAGAAAGTAGCTACTCCTGTAATGTATGGCTTATCTAAATGCTCATATACATCGATGTCAGTAATAACATCGGTAATAACAAATTCTTCTCCATTAGAAGCCGTTATCACTGCTTCTTCAAATACAATATCCGTTGCGGATGTTGACTGGACTTTTTTTTCCATATTATGATCTCAATGCTTGATTGAATGCATTTACCACATCGCTTAAAGCTCTCGGTTTAATTACTTTAATAGATCTTAATGCATCGTTTGATGCTATGTGTCTATCTAAATGAGTTATTTCTGCAAGAGATGACGCATTACCTACAGCCGGATCAATGTCTACATACTGACCCGATGAATTCTCATAATGATGAACAGCATTATATTCTCGTGATGCTGCTGAAAGAGTTACCGATTGAACTGTATCGCCGACAGTTGACGTAATTACTTCGGTTGATGTAAATGTATGCGCACCTTCAACAATGATTTGCCCAAACTCAAGTCTGCGTTTTATAATAGTACCAGTTGCACCAGACGATGAACCGGATACTGTTTGTCCTGGTAAAAATATTCCAGTTAGAACATTAGTGGTTGTAAGAGTAGTATTCGGAAAATGTTCTTGCGCCATTTCTTCAATCTTTATATTTCCTAGTGGCCAACCCTGATCTTTCAAAGTATCGTTTAGAAGATAAAAAGTCCAATGGTAGTGAGGTGATCCGTATAACTTAAATGATACGGTGTCTGGTCTATCGCCATCTAAAACGTTATAAAACTGGTAAAAGTTAACGTCATCTTTTATCTGATCAATAATATCTACATATGCAGAAATATCTTGGAAAGCAGTTGCACTTTCTTCATTACCAAACTTATATGTTACATTAGGAAAGTTATAAAAGTATGCCATTAGAAACCCTCCACAATATCTTGTTTATTAAGCGTTCTTTCTTCTACGAATGCAAGTGTAATATCTACCTCTGAAGGTTTACCATCAACATGGAAACCCATATTCCCAGGGTTATATGTCGTACTTATATCTTTAAGATAAACAGGTTTAATTTTTGTTGCCACTTGTTGATTATTATATGACATTTCAATATCAAATAAGTTAGGAAAGTTATATCCAATAATTTCAGTACCGCCACCAGTTACTGAAGGATAAAGTTCAGTTCTAAAGAACTTAATAATTTTATCAATCTCTTCTGCTTCATCTGCGGAATTTGCAATCATTTTAAATTGAAACGCAAAGTTACGAATACCTACGGCTGTAAACAACGTACGTTTATTTGGATTAATTGTAGTTCTTAATGTAGACTGCGCCACCTGTCCACCAGTTTCCCCAGCGAATCTTCGAGCAACTCTTGTCGCAGCCAGTCGTGCAGCTTCTTGATCGAGGCCTGTATTTCCAAGCATCAAATCATTAAAAGTTGATAAACTTTGACGACCAGCAGCTGCTATTGTTTGTCCAATATTGTCTCCTTGATTAATACTAGCTTCAGCTGTACCACCTATAACACCGAGTGATGCGTCTGTGTATTCAGCATTGTCTCTAAATGAAATTGCTTGTGGCAAATATAAAGACACTCTCTGTCCTGAATAGTTTCTTTTATTTGATTGTACACCGTACTTATAGTTATGTCTATCTCCAATTTCAACACCATCGTTTTGATTGGGATTTTCTGCATTAAACTCTTCAATAGTACTATTAACTAGCTTTTTAAAACCTACAAGGCTAACTTCAGGAACAGGTGGAGCAAAAGCACGAAATGTAATTCGTCCTTGATAATCTCGTTGATCGTCTTTTGGGAATCTTAGTGCCATATTGTACCTAATAAATAGTATGAAATCTTTAACATTATTTATAAGGAAACTCGGTGGCTTATTCTGGTCGTTATAAAGTAAAAAATCGCAAGAAGTATAATGGTAATCCAGACAGTGTAGTTTTTCGATCAATGTGGGAAAGACACTGCTTCAAGTGGTGTGATGAGAACTCAGAAATAAAAGCGTGGTCCAGCGAAGAGGTTGTGATACCATATTTCTATGAAGTGGATAAAAAGTATCATAGGTACTTTATGGATTTAAAGATTACATTTAAAACAGGTAAAACTATTCTTGTTGAAATCAAACCAGAAAAAGAAACACAACCACCAAAAAGACCTGACAAGTCAAAGCGTTATATTAGTGAGGCAATGACTTATGTTAAGAATAGAAATAAATGGGAAGCGGCAAGTAAATATGCAAAAGATAATAACTGGGGATTCCAGATCTGGACTGAAAAGACTCTTACAAAGATGGGAATCATGCCAAAACAAATAAAGCCATTGAAGCCACTTAAGCCTTACCGAAAGAAAAAGAAACAATGATAAATCGGGTATAAATACTGGTATGAGTAACTTATTCCAAACATTAGAATTCGAAGCTTTTAGAGCTGGAATTACGCCAAGAACACAGGAATCTCGAGATTGGTTTCGTAAGAAAGCCCAAACAATGAGGCGTGTCAATCGTAATCAGTTAATGAAAGAAGATCCAATTGAACTATCGAATCGTCAAGTCGTTGGTTCAATGTATATGTTTTTCTATGATCCTAAGCTTAAGAAAGAACTTCCATACTATGATTCATTCCCGTTGGTGATTGTAATAGGACCAGCCGAAGGTGGATTCCTCGGCATGAATTTGCACTATCTACCTCCAATATTAAGAGCAAAGTTTTTGGATAGCTTGCTTGATGTTGCGAGTAATAATAAGTATGATGATACGACTAGGTTTAGAGTTTCATATTCAATATTAAAAAAAGCAGCAAAGTTTAAATACTTCAAGCCATGTGTTAAACATTACCTTTCAAACAATGTTAAAAGTAGGCTTGCCCGTGTACCCGCGCCTGAGTGGGAGATCGCTACATTCTTACCAACAGCAGATTTTCAAAAATCAGGTAAATCTTCTGTATATAGAGATTCAAGGAAAATGATCTGATGTCAATTAACATAGAACAATTCAAAGGTGAAATATCTGCAAAGAATGGACCAGCAAGATCCAATCTTTTTATGATTGAACTACCAGCTTTTCCAGGAGCCACGACTCGAGCAGTTAACTTACTATGTAGAGATGTAAACTTGCCAGGAAGACAGGTAGCTACATATGATAAAGAGATCGGAACAAAGAGAGAAAAAGTTGCTTACGGCGCGGTTAGCGATGATGTAAGCTTATCTTTTCTTTTATTGAATGATTATGGGATAAAAGAATACTTTGAAAAGTGGCAACAAGCTGCATATAATCCGCACACATATCAAATCGGATATAAAAATGATTACGTTCGTAATGTTAGAATACACCAACTTAAAAAGGGAGTGGGCTTACCGGTTTACTCAACGCCTCTAGGAATACCTAGATTGCCAGAAATCATACAGCAACGGTTACCTCGAATAGGACCATTTGATTTTGCTCAAGGTGAGTTCAATCTGGATTTCTTGCTTGGTGACAATAAAATTTATTCATGTCAACTCGAAAAAGCTTTCCCTGTAACTATGGAAGCAATACCACTTAACAACGAATTAGACGGATTAGTAGAACTTAGAATTCAACTAGCATACACAAGATGGACTTCAAACTTTACTGATCAAAACCCACTTGAAAACTTTGTACAAACTGCAATAGGAACAGTACTGACACGAATTTTTAACTAAAGGATGATATAGTTATGGCACTACCTAAGATTAATGATACGCCAAATTATGAGATGACGATTCCATCTACTGGAAAAGGTGTTTCATTTAGACCGTTCTTAACAAAAGAACAAAAAATATTATTGATTGCACTTGAAACACAAGATCAAAGAAAGATACTTTCAGCGATTACTGACACGATTAAAGCATGTGCACCTGATATTGATGTAAATAGATTGACTACGTTTGATGTTGAATACGCATTCACACAGATGAGAGCGAAATCAGTTGGAGAGAAATCACATGTTGGTTTGAAATGTAAAGAGTGTGAACACCAAAACGAAGTAACAATTGATCTGGAAGAAATAAAAGTAGATATTCCAGATAAAAAGAATATGATGATTGAGTTAAATGATACTTGGACTTTGAAGATGAAATATCCGAATTACGTTTCGGTATTAAATAACGATGCTATGATTAACAGTGACTCGCCAACTAATACAATTATGAATATGATTGCTAGTTGCTTGGATTCATTAATGAGTGAAGAAGACAATATCAAGTTTGCTGATGAAAGCAAAAAGACGGTGAATGACTTTATTGATAATCTAAACGCTGAACAGTTTGAAAAGATTATGAATTTTGTTCAAGATATGCCACAGTTAAAACACGAAGTTAAATATGTTTGTGAAAAGTGCGAGACTGAAAATAATTTTACATTACAAGGAATGAATGATTTTTTCGCGTAAACCTCTCACATGATTCGTTAGTGAATTACTATCAAGTGAATTTTAGATTGATGTACTCATTTAAATTATCACTAACGGAACTTGAAAATATGATGCCTTGGGAGAGGGAGGTGTACCTTACATTATTAACACAAGAACTAGAACAAGAAAGACAAGCTGCTCAACAGCAACAATTTCGCTAAGGATAAAGAAAAATGGCTTCATTAGACGCAGTCGTAGATCAGTTAAAGATACAGAATAAAATAACACTAGATCTAAGGAAATCTCTTGCAGGAAAATCTTCGGCTGATAGTCTTCAGGCGCTAGAAGATAAAAGTGAAGTATTGCCTGGCTCTGCTGCAATGCAAAACTTTGAGGCTGGACAAAAAGTAGGAGAGAAATTTGATCTAGGATTTTTAATGAATCCTATGATATTACTTAAACCTTTATTAGTGGCAGCTGCAGGTGTTGCAGCGGCATTCGCCGGCCTTAGAGGTTGGGAAGTAAAAGTTCTTAAAAATATTGATACGATAGGTGATGTTCTTAAAACAGCGTTTACTCCAATTACAAATATTGCTAATAAACTTACAACAAGTTTTACTAGTTTTGTTGATGATTTAACTCGTGGAACATTGGCTCGGTTTGGCATTGATCCAGAGACTGGTAAAATGGCAAGGGGCGCAAAAGGCCAATTTACTGGTAAAGAAGTAAAGACCACAGCGCAAATGATACAAGAATCAATGCAGGCTTTAAAGACTAGAGCATTTGGTTTCTTTGGTCTAGGTCCAGCTGGTGGATTAGCAGATGATGCTTTAAAAGCAGCTGACGGCACACCTTCAGCTATATCAAGAGTGACTGCAGCGTTTGGTAAGATTATGACTCCATTTAGAGCGATATACAGCGGAGTTGAAAATTTTATAACTGGACCCGGTGCAAAACTTTTTGGATTTCTTGATGGTGTCTTAGGTATCACTAAGATCGGTAGTGCGGCAGGCGGATTAGTAAAAGTTCTTGGTAAAGTTCTTTGGCCTATTGGTATTATAATGTCATTGTTTGACGGTGTAGAAGCATGGAGGAGCGAAAATGGATCACAATACGACAAAATCACTGCTGGTATTGCTGCGACTGTTGGTGATTTTATTGGTGCTCCTTTGGATCTTTTAAAAGGATTACTAAGTTGGGTTCTTAGTAAGTTTGGGTTTGATGAAACTGCTAAGGCAATTCAAGACTTTAGCTTTGAAGAAAAGATTACCAACTTAATAAATGGCATCTTTGATTTTCCAGCAAAAGCAATAGAATGGGTTAAAACACTGTTTACTGATCCATCTGCAGCGTTAGGTGAGTTATGGACAAAACTAGTTGGTGAAGGTGGAATAATCGATATCTTATTTGCTCCAGCACGACTTGCAATTGATTGGATTACCAAGACACTTGGATTTAGAGAAGAAGATGCTCCAACATTCTCATTTGGTGCATTAATCCAAGAAGGTATTGATGGGGTAGTTGGAATGTTTAGAAAAGCGTTTGCTGCTCTTCCATCTTTTCAAGATATAAAAAATGCTATTGTTAACGCACTTCCAGCCTTCATGGTTCCAGATAGTTTTAAATCTGATGAGATGCGTATTCAAGAAAGAAAAGATGAAATAGATGAGCATAGAGCTCAAATTGCTGAAGGTGATAACCGCTTTGGCCCTGGCAATTTATACTCAAGGGAAAAACGTATAGCTGCTTTACAAGCAGAAATACAAGATTTACAACCTGTGTTACAAGTTGGCGGTGGACTTACTGCTGATGAGATTGCTGCTGGTGTAAGAGAAAGACGAGCGCAAGTTGTTAATGTATACAATAATATGAATGCAACTGGCGGAGGCGGAAATGGCGGAGGAACCGCAATGATTCTCCCCGCCACACCAACACTGGATCTTATGGATCCAGTTGCTCAGTAGTTAATTAATCTTCGTTAGCTAATCGAGCAAAGTAGCTCATGGTATCTTCTTCATCAGTAGAAGATGCTGTTTCCATTACAGCCTCAGCTGTAGGCATAGCTGCTGGAGCTTCTGCCTTCTTTGGAAACTCAGGGATCTCATCATCTAATACGATTTCTTCTTTTACAGTACGAGGTGCTTGTTCACCTAACACTTGAGCTAACTTAACTTTGAGTTCATCATAAGACTTATAGTTCTTAGGATCAGAGAACTCGGATAGATCATATGCTTTGTTGTATACTGTTTCAAGCTTTTCTTCATCACCGTCATATAGAGGGCTAGGACCACGGAACTCTGATTTATCATAGTTACGATAACCTTCAACCTGGCGAATCTTTAGTACAAAGTCTGCACCTTCCCAAAAGTTAAAAGGATCAACTGGTTTCTCATCTGGAAACTCGGGTTGTAGTTGGTCCATGATTTTATCAAAGATCTTTTTACCGAACTGATACATCATTACTTTACCTTCATTGTCAGGAGCAGAAGGATCAGATACAACTAAGACATTGGCTACATAATGTAGACGGCGCTTACGTTGTCTTACTGTTTCCTTATCAGACTCGACACCTGAGTTCCAAAGGCGTGTATTCATTTCAGATACTGGATCTTGTTGACCAATAGATGTAAGTGATCTTTCAATGTACCACTGACCTGTTGGTCCTTTGAAACCATGATCCCAATACCGAACCCAAGGTAACTCATTACCTTCAGTTGCTGGAAGGAACCTTAGGATAGCATAGCCATTGCCGGCTTTATCCACTGTTGGTTTCCAAATACGATCATCGCCGTATTTCTTTTTCTGTTGTTCTCCACCTGCAGATTGTGCTGCTGCGACTAGTTTCGAAAAGTCGGTACGTGTACGTTTTAAATTTGCAAAAGACATTTATATTCTCCATATGTTTTTATATTTGCTGAATTATCCACATTATTCATGATATGATTATTATATACTAGTTTACTCAATTGGTAAACTGTTTTGTCGAGGTAAAAAGTTTAATCGCATTGCCTCGGCTTCAATTTTATTTTTTATAATTGGTGAAATGAATCTCTTCACTTCTTCGAGTTCCACCTCATGCTTTTCGCAGAGGTGGATGACTGCATCCATATAGGATGACTTATGGCTTTGGACGGTAGTTTCTATTTCCTTTGCGAAGTCGCTTTTGGTTAGAAAGGTTTTTTCTTGCTGCATAATCCTCATTTTCCATTTCCTGAGTATATTCTTCTCCGATGTCTGGATAGAATACACCAACTGTTCTTTTAGGTGTACCATCTGAATGGTATGCCATTGCTACACTACGATAACGAATACGGTTCTGTTTTTCTTCGCCGTAACGAAAATCTCGATACACACCGTCACCTAAGTATCTTTGTAAGTTAAAGATATAAGCCTCAGTATCAAAATAAGCTTGGCGCTCATTCTTATCCTTACTGTCTTTGAAACCTTTCATAGACTTAAGAATATCTTTTTGATATTTTAGCCAGTCTTTTACTTTACTGGCATTTAGAGGATGATCAATTGGCAAGTCACGAATAGACTCGTCAATGGATAAGTTTTTAGCAGGACCACGTGCTTCACGAGCTTTTTTCATTCGCTCGACAAGAACAGCTTTCTGCTCATCGGTAAGCTTACGCTTCTTACGTTGCTTCTTTACTTCACCCATAACGGTGCCTTTAACATCTTCTCTAAATTTATCACGCTTTGACATATATGTAACTCCTTCAGTTTACTATTCTATTCTACCACAGTCGTGAGAAAAAGTAAACCTTTTTGTTTCGTTTAGAAACAATCACTTACGTTTTTTTTCAATTATGAATTTCTTCGTCAAGAGGAATGAGTTCAATTTCACCGTCACGTCTTTGATAACGAACGAATCCACCTTCAACTAAATAGTCAATGGTATGCTTTATCGTATCGTCCTTATCACCTTCACCGTAGTATCTTCCAATCATGAAAGCACAACCAGCAGCAGCGGCTAATAAGATCCACAATACAGTTTGTACTGAGATATAAAACATACATTCCTCCTATAGCGTAGTACTATTTATTATGTAAATGTACAATCAAATGAGATAACACTATCGACTCGAAAAGATCGCCATTGCTCTGATGCTACATCAATTACACGAATGACATCATTGTTAAAGCTCTTGCTTTCTTTGTCGGTGTTTTCATCTTTGGATGTTGTAGGTATCCACTCTTCATGCAGAGTGCACAGCATATCACGCTCTTCGCCATTTGCTTTTTTAAAGATTACACGGCATTTACGTTTCCGCAACTCAGTAATCATTTCTTCACGATTCATCATTAGATGATCCTCCATTAGAACGTCTTTCATTATCTGCAATTATCCTTTCCAATAATTTTTCAGCACGACCTAAGCGATGATTGATCTTAGAGATCTTTTCGTTTAGATCATGCATTTTCATTTCTAATTGATTAGTCCCAGTCATTATCAAACCTTGTAGTTTCATACATGACTTCGCCATAATATTCTTTAGCGTACTTCGAAGCATCAGTCCATGCATACATGTTTTCACCTTCTTTAGGTATTTGCATGAAGTCACGCTTAGCTTTTTTAGCTTTCTTTTTTACAACAGACGATTGAGCACGAACCTTAGCCATACGCTGTTTACGTGCTTCGTTTTGTTTTTTCGTTTCAGCGATTCTTTTGATTAGCGCCATACGATCGTCATAATTAGTTGCAACAGTCATTATATTCTCCTTCAATTTCTATAACCTTTCTACCATAGTTAAAAACAAATGTACACCATTATTTTTCATTTATATAATACTGTATCATTTATGTTACACCTCTCTTCTTATCTAAAACAAACGTTCCTTCGGATAAGTAAAAAGATTTCATAAGTTTAAAATATGTTTCTGGTTTGAAAGTTACTACATCAAACTGTTTCATCTTTTCATTCCACTGGCGAATATGGCAATAGTCATCGTATAGCAATGCTTGCACATCCTCGAGCTCACCAGTGTCATCCATCACTGTGATGGTGGTTTCATCCATATCAAATTCTACGGTAATCATTCTTTTACATTCAGATTGTATGGATCGTACTGTTCTCCGTTATATTGAGATCCAGTCTTATTCTTGCCAGTTTCAACACCGCTGTCGCAACCAACGACAACAATGCCTAGAAAAATTACGCTGTACATTACAACTCTTTTAGTCCACAGCATAAATTGATCAAAGGTTTTCTCAGCTTCTACTTGCGCAGATTCTTTAGGTGTCTGATTCATTTGGTGTTCCTGCATAATAGCAGTTCAATTGAATTTTATAATATTCATTGTCTTCAAATTTAAGCCAATTTTCCGGAGCAATAAATTCACTGCATTCAGTTAATGTCATTGGTTCTTGATGGACGTATTGGTTACCAATATATGCCCATTCTCCTGTTGCGGTTTTACCCCACAATGTGATAACAAAGATCACCATATCTGTCATATTCATTATTCAGCCTCCACCCATGGATAACATGGTACTAAGATTGCTTGTTTACAATACTTGGCATTGTCCACTAATAAAAGTGGAACACCAAATATCAAGAAAGCTACAATAAGAAATGCCCAACCAAGACCTCTTGTAGTACAATAGTTTTCACTCATTTACCATTCCTTCCTATCGGTCTCATTATTATAACCATAAGTGTATTCTGTGATTTGGTCAGCAGACATGTCAGCTAACTCAACTCTTTTACCAATATAGGTACCTTCTGGCCAATAATGAGGATCGTAAGAACGACCATAGTAACGATCAGAGGAGCCCCTGTCCATAGGGCCCCCATGTTTAGCATCGAAAATCATATCATAGAAATCTGGCATTACGAACCTCTAAAAAGCTTACGGATATTATTAATGTCTTCGAATCCAATATCCATTTTCCACAAAGCATGCTCAAAGTCCTGATCGCATTCAGGATCGCAACGCTCGTTTACAATAAGGAGACGAAGAGCTAGCTTCCAGTTACATTTAAGAGAATTCATTTTTAAATGAATGTTGTGACGAAGAGTTGCAAGAGCTTCTGCTTCTTTTTCTTTTGCTACTTCGATACCTTCATCAAGTATATCGCAAAGCTCATCCCATAAAAGTTGCTTTTGAACTCGATTCATGCCGTTCCATTTTTCCATGAAACCTTGACGAGGACGAAAACCATAAGCATCTTTGTGCAAGTCAGAAATTAAATTATCGTCAAAACAAAAAGCCATATCATATCTCCTTCATAACTTCTGGTACTATTCTACCACAAGTAAATTAGAATGTACACCTTTTTGTTTCATTTAAAATCAACTACTTACGTTTTTTTCTTCTGGCTCTTCTTCTTTAGCGTTCTTGAGTTCAACAATAATTTTATTTAATTCAATAACGTCTTGTTCAAGATGGCGTATCTTTTTCTTGAGATCAGTTGTGTTTTGCCACACCATTTTATCTACATGCTGGAGGTCGCTCCATACGGTGAAAACTACACCACCGATGAATAAAACTCCAAGTGCAAGTAAGATAGCCAACACATCCATTATGCGGCTACCTCAAACCATTCAGGTACATCACGCTTTGACCATATCATATTAAAACGATCTTGCTTAGTTTGATAGTATTCTTGATAAGAACGAACAGGATCACCTTTATGTATACACTGTGGTTCATGAGTCATAGCAAGTGCAAAGTCTGTATACAGATTAGACCACTTAATATTGCTAGGAGGTTTAATTAATACATCACGCAACTTAGTATCTGTGCCATGAACTTTTCCGTAACGATATGTGTATTCATCGCACAATGCTACAAAGTGTTTGTAATGCCATTCGTAATTAGCATTTGTTTGCATAGTCCATACTGTACATGGATGACCATGATGCACGGCTTTGTAAAGTATGTCTTCCATTTCTGGATTAGGATGCACCCAATAATTAATCATACGTTTGCCAGATTTTGACGGACGTTTTTCCGTGTAACCATCAAGCATACGATGAGCAGTGGATAACATTTGTGCAGACTCAACAATCATCTTGACAACATGCTTGTCGCATTGCAGTTGAGCTGCAGTTATTGGATCACGATCTAAGACAAAAATATTCATTTGTTTAGCTTCTTTCTCATTTTAAAATGCATATCACAGTATTTTTCTGTGTTGCTAATTGACCAATCAAACTTTTTTGAGATACTCTCTACAAAACTTTCGTAGTTCTTCCCGTTCCAGTTCGATATCAACTCCCACAGGATCGCGTCTATCTGTATCCAGTTCATATTTTTCTCGATCTTCGGCGTATTTCCTTTTGATGAACGCATGATAAGATTCATACTCCCTTTCTTTCTTAACCATTGATTCGGTTCCTTACTCTATCTTCATATATTCTATAACAAAACACACTAATTGTAAACCCCAAAATGTCAATATTTAGTAAAGTAACCGCAAAAAAATTAGCGAAGAATAAACACGCCACATAATCATACCATCTTAACTCCATATCAACGCAGGCAAAACAAAAATCAATAAGAATACTGCAACAACATACAAAGCCCATTTCTCTGGACCATCAATCCAAGGTTGCTTTTTAGATTCTTCCCATCCTGTTTTTAAAGCCTCTTTCCAATTCTTCTTCATTTCGGTTGTGCTGTCTCCATATCATTATTCCATTTCTCTAGATTTGCAACATAGTTAACCATGCTGTGATCTGAAAAGTTATCTACTCCACCTTTTTTCAATCCCATCCACATACCACGCCAACGATCTTTAACTCGTTGCCATGAGGTAAGTTTACGTACATTACCATAAGCATTCATATAATGTTCCGTTCCATCATGGCGATATCCCATAGAAGCAAACGGAACTCTTGTCACGATGTCATTGTTATTTACCCAACGATGATGTGTAACATTAAGATCTCTTACATATTTTTTCCATCCAGCTCTTGGTGATCCATAGGTATAAACCTCAACTGGATCTTGTAGATCCGGATCATGCATACAACGACCAGCCATAATTGTTGTCATTGCAGCGCCAAGAGAATGACCAGTAAACCATAAGTGTCTATTACCAAGTTTTGGATTTGCAAGAATATCTTCCTTGACCATAGGCCAAAGATCGTCAACCTCCTGCTTGAATCCCTGATGCACTCTTGATACAGTCTCTGACTTGACAGGGAAAGCTTTTAAGTCTGCTTTCAAATCATTAAACTCTTTTGGTTCAGTGCCTCTGCAAACAATAACTACATCATCTTTATTCCAGATACGATAAGCCTGTGCTCCATCTCTATCATAATATTCTACTTCAGTAAATCCAAGAGGCTTGATTTGTTGTGCCACTTTTCTCTTATCATTATAAGCAATTTGACTCAACTTAGCAAAAAGCAAACTTTTTTGCTTTAAGCTCATTTTTTCTATTGCAACTCTTGTTATCATAGTTTATCCTGCTTTCCACAATGTCCAAGCGCCATAAACAATTGCAACACCAGCAGCAATCTTTGCCAACGGTGCCATGAATAGTACAAGAAAGCCAAGCGCCATAAGTGCTACACCGTCAAGACTCGTTCTTTCTTTTAATCTATTTTTTAGCCAGTTCATTTTCCAACTCCTTTAATCGTTGTTCTATGTTATCTATTTTCTTTGTCACTTTGGGGTATCTTTTTCTCCAAGCTTCAGGATCATCCTGTAACCAGTCCCAACCAAAGCGATCTACTAAATAATCTAAGTACGCGTCAAACTTTGCCATAAGATATAGCGCAGCATGTGTATTTCTAAACCACGCTAGAAAAGCTGCACCTACAATGGAACCTGCAATAGCTGTATATATCCATAAAGTATCACCAAACATTCTTGCAAATAAATCCATCGTAGTCTCCTAGTATATTTTCTTAACAAAGTAATCAAAGGGAACAGATGTTCTAAACTCAACCTTGTGGCCTAAATCATCTATGCCTTTTAAATAATTATTGGTAATCTTTTTAATTTCTCTTAAACGAATTTCTCTAGAAGAACCCTCATGATTTATTGTAACTACAAATAAGTCATTGAAAAGTCTGTATATGAATCCTCGTTCTTTATTCTTACTCATTTTAAATTCCCTTCAAGAGCTTTCCATACATCATTATTTATAAATATTCAATAAGGACATAAGGGAAATAAAAATGGCTGCAGCGAAAACACTACAACCGGATTCAATCTTTGCTGAATTAGATACAGATGGTGATGGAGTCATTACTGACGAAGAAATGGCTCGTGCAAAAGAGATTGCCGAGTATGAACACAAACGTAAGATGCAAGAAAATGAAGATAAGAAAGAAGATCAAATACGCGCTATGGCTTGGTTTGCTCTCTGGGGCATGCTTCTATATCCAATTACAATCATTATAACTTCTATGATGGGGAAAGATACAGCTGCGCAGTTAGTAAGTGACATTGCTCCGACTTACTTTGTCGCTATCGCTGGCTTAGTAGCAGCGTTCTTTGGTGCACAGGCTTACACTAAAGGTAAGGCAACACCTGAAAAGAAAACTTAAACAGATATATCAAGATCTTTAGTTTTCCAATCTAAACAAGTGTAATTTATTATAGTCCAACCATTTGTTTCAGCTGCAATAATTCCTTCACTTAACGATTCCAGGCATGCGTCCAAAGTCAGATATACATCTGGATTTGCTAAGTTTTTGCATGTGTCAAATTCTATACTACACGCCAGTACTATTGCAGCCCACATATTATTTTCCTTTATATATTGTTTGTAGATGAGTTTCAAACTGCTCTACTTTTGCAAGTCTATTTGGCCAAAGAATATATTCTTTTTCAGGATTCTTTTTTAAATTGTTTAGCAGTGGCACAATAGCATTGTAAAGATTATCTAATCTTTCTTGCGTTGTAGTAGCAAGTTGTTCAGCATCACTGGCAAGTGCAGCTGTTTGCTGCACCGCCGAAAGTTCATCTTCATCGACTGCTGTAAAACCAAAGTCGAATAACTCAGACATGTTGTTTCCTTTTTTGCGACTTTCTTCGGAGGTTTCGAAGTTTGGTATAAAGTCGTTCGGTCTTTCCTAGTAATATTTCTTTTCTTTCTCTACGTTTTAATCTTGCGGCTTTAGAGCGCGCCATACGTTCAGATCTAATCATTACTTTACCTCCGTTTGTTAATTGGTCTCGATGGCTGGATTTGAACCAACGACCTCTTGTACCCAAAACAAGCGCACTACCAAACTGTGCTACACCGAGTTAAGTATTATTCTATACTAAAGTTGGATAAATGTAAACTACTTTTTTTCCTCCATTAGTTTTATCGCAGCGTTGTGCGCAGTGCGAGAGATGACACCTTCACGTAATAGCTTCTCTCTATTTGCCATATGCTTCATATGGATCTCTTCTTTGTTTCCACCAAAATATGCTACAGCATGACCTTCTTCAATAAGTACATCAGTAAGCTTTTCTTTCTTACCTTCTTGTCGTTCAATCCAAAAGTCTCCAAGAACACGACCAAACTTGCCTTTCATATCTTCACCATGTCTATCTTCAGTGGTGATAAGTCTTATGCTTCCAGTCATGAGTTCTATTACTCTTGCCTTAGCAGCTTCTCCAAATAAATCTTCGACTTTGTCAGAAGTACGTGATTCAGGTGTATCAATACCTATGATACGTACACGTTCATCTCTTAACATGATACCAAAACCAAGATTGATGTCTACGTCTACTGTATCGCCATCAATAACTTTTAGTACTTCTACGTCGTATTCGTTGTGATTAGTCATTTTCATACCCTTATTAGTTTATAAGAGTATTTATTATGCCTATGAAAAATCTTTATGATCTAGTGAAAAGTATTTATCGATCATTTCTAATCGTTCATGCGCAGCACCCATAGTAGATAATTCTTTTTGTATTGCTTCTACAATATCACTATGTTCACCGATTCCTGCTGAATTATTCATATAAACCATAATGTTAGTTTTAGCTCGTTCCAACTCGCCCTCGGCATGCATTCGAGCTGCTTTAATTAATTGTGCTGATAGACTCATTTGTTTCTCCACTTATAAAGGTTTCAATTTTACATTCTCGTCGTAGATGCCATAACACCATCCGTCTTTTTTCATTGAACTGAAACCAACTCTTTTTGCAAAAGCTTCTCTATTCTTTGCGCCATCTTTCCAAGATGTAAGACTAGGACCAGCATCTACCTTTGATCCTTTTGGTTCACATGTCAATACGTAATTAGACTTAGGTATATATCCAAACATTCCATTATGAATGTTATCATAGCAAGCACGATTAAATTGAATCATTAGCTTTGCTCGTTCACGTTTATCTAGTTGTGATGGATGTGTTTGATACTTTACTTCCCATCCGACTTCTGCCATGACGGTATCGTTTTCATAATCAATGTTTTCTGCAAAGCCTTTTATCAAGCTATCTTTTGGTGAGGCACCAGCATCGATATATCGATAGTATAAGTAGCTTGCTTTGTTTTGATAAGGGACAATATATGTAATGAACCAGAAAGGATGTGGTCCTACATGTGTTGCTCGCTTTTCAATATGCTTATCTGCAAGAATTAATGGTGTCTTGATTTTATAACCAAGACGCTCCATTGTGTTTTCAAACATCAAACGTTTGAGAGCATCAGTTGCTTTCATCGTCAGATGTAAACGCGTCTGCTATTGTATCGATAAGTAGATCAATATTATTTTTATTGTTCTCAATCAAACCATCATGTTCTTCATCGATGAATTCAGAACGAGCTGCGTGTGCAGAATGTGCTCCAATTAGTTTCATCAAATCAAAATCTATATTTTCTACTTTATGATGTATTTCAACAATGTGCTGTTCCAAAAGACCAATTCTTGCGTCTTTGTCTTTTATATCTTCAGCCATTGAGTAAAACATTATCGCTGCGATTATTTCCATAACTTACTCCTCAGTTTCAATTTGCATGCAGATAGCCTGCATATTCAATGGGAAGTGGCCTTGTTGACCACCCACATCATAACTTAACATTTCTCTTGCATAAAAACAATGATGCATTTTTTCAAATGTATGACCTGGACCATATGCGTTTACTGCATGTACATCTGTACCTTCTACCATAATATATATCAGCATCCAAGCCATAATAAATTCCTTTTTATAATCAGTGGGGAGTCCTTCCTAGGTGACCCCCCACCTATCTGCATTTAACGTATGCAGCAACCGACTGGGTTATTCGGTACCAGTACGTCCACCGACCTATATAGAGAGCGCAACTCTACTTAGGATTTTTACTTTGTAAATGCTGTCTGATAAGTTATACCATTGACAACCCAAGTGATAACAGAATAGTCATACACTTTTTTATTTACATCTCTATACTCAGTGACATCTTGGCACTGTCTTTCATAATTATAACCAGTGATAACTCGTTTAGACTTTTTCTTGTCTGCAGCTATCACTCCACCTATTACAGCACCAGCAGCGGCGCCGTTATCTTTATCAGTAATACCTTTACCGAGTAAAGCTCCAAGAATCATGCCGCCAAGCACGTCACCGCCCGAGGCTCCTTCGCCTTGCACTGTACCGTATATAGGCACTTGCACTTGTTGACAAACCTGTTTTGTGTAAGGCGTCCTTTCAATTACCGATGTGTAGAAATCTTCTACACTAGCAGTTACCTGCTCTGCAGCAGCAACAGGCGCAGCGAATGCTACTATGGTTGCTGCTGTGATTAATGTTTTCATTCCTTTATTCCTTGTTCTTTAGCCGCAGCTATTATAAGTGGCGTGAATACTTCTTCTATATCGTCTTCCCACTGACTCCAACTTATTCTACTAAAAGAATCAAAGTCTCTTACAGTAGGAACATCCCGACGTAAATGTGGACCAAACATCTGCTTGAACAAACCTCTGTTGTTCATAAGTCCATTGTTAAAAAAATCGAAAACAGCGTTCTGAGCTCGACGAAACTTGTCAAGATTCTTGTTAGTAGTCCTTGGATTTTTACAAGGACCGTCCAATGGGATCAGCTCATTGAGCTTTTCTCTTAGACCTTCGAAACCAGAGTTTACACCCCACTCATTAGTAAATAATTTCTCTTGCATTACGCAGCCTCCTCAACTGGAAGTACTTCTTCAAAACCTATCATTGCACAATCATAAACAGAACCACTACTGATATAGAAACGATCGCCCATCATAGAAGATCTAAGACCATATGTTTTGCCACCAACTACTGGAAGCTCGCCAACGACTTCAACGTTTTCGTTCTTATCGTAATTCCCTTCAGGGTGGCTCCAGCTATCACAAATATTCTGAGTCCAACGATAAGCATACTCACATGCTTCTTTTTCGGTAAGTTTTATTGGAGCATCAACTACAGCAACTCTTGTGTAACCTTTTCCTTCAAACTCTTTATGATAAACTGTGACTTTCATATGTATTCTCCTTCATTTGATATAACTATACTACACCATTATGAGCCGATTGTACACCTTTTTGTTTCATTTAAAATCAACTACTTACGCTTTTTTTATGTAAGTTGTTGAAAACAAACGAAACCTTTTTTTCATCACTGTCACTTTTTGTCCAGCCTTCTAGAGTACTTATATCTATTTTATCAAAAGGATCGTTATCTGTAAGTTTCCCTGACACTTCGCAAAGCTCCTTCTATTTGAGACGGATATTTTCCTGTGTAAGTTCCTGCCTTCAACATGTCTTTAGTTAAATAATCCTTATGTCTATGATCTATATTGTCCCAATCTTTCAAAATTTTTCTAGCCAGCTTATCGAACTCACTATCTTCTAAGATAGGATCGTCTTGTTCGTAATATGCGTATGCTGCCATAATGTACCAAGGGACGCTCATATTGATGTTGCCGTCGACTATGTCGATACAAGCATCTTCAATACCTTTTTTGTCCATAGTACTTTACCTTTAATTCCTTCTCTTTATTATGAGCTTCGATCTCCCATGGTCTAGAATCGTAATCCATTTCTGCTTCAAATACTTTTTTTTCAAATATGATTTCGTCGCCCCATTTTTGTTTCATTCTCCCCGTGAGATACTGATGCACGTGCACCATTTCATGTAGCACTGTTGAAATCATGTCTTCGAGGGGGATAGATACATCGATGCGGATCGTAAACTCACGATCACCTTCATCCAAAACGTCGCCGTAAACTCCTTGCTTTTCGGTTAACTTTCGTATCGTTCTAATATTTATATAAACAGGCTTCTTGATACGAGGCATGAGTTCTTTCGCAGCAAACATTACTGAGTCAATAATTGCTTTTCTACGATAGCGGGCTGTTTTATTTTCAAAATCAATAACAATCATAATAGTATTTTATACTATTTTCTTGTAAATGTAAACTAGTTTTTTGTTCTAATTTCAACATTTTTTGGCACCGGAAACTTTATGTTTGGGTGCTTATGATATAAAATAAACTGTGTATCTGGAAACTCATTAAACATGTTTTGCCAGACTGGTCTCCAGTTGTTTATTAGTCGATTGTTATTCATATTTGATCTATCTGAATTAAGAAAGAAGTCACTATTACTTAATAGATTAAAATCAAACATAGAGTCGAATCCATACATATGGATTTCAGTTGCTTCCATTTTACTTGCTACACAGTGCACTGCCATGTGACCGCAGTTAAAGTCTGTGTAATTTTGTACATATTTCGGTAGAGTTAAGTAGAACCCTTTAATTTGAGATGCAAACTTCATGTAAAAGTCTGGTCTCATCTCCATCCATTTCTTAGGTCGAGCACCAAGAGTCCATTCACCTGGAACTATTACAGATCCTTCATCAATTGCTTTCATCATCTTAAAGTCAACCATAAAGGTTGTGTAAACATTATGAACTTCAAGAGGCGGTAAGTTGCATGTTACTTTAAGTCCCTTTGCGGGTTTATACATTTGTGCACAATCGCCGTTACCAATTACATGAGCAACTTTACTCATTTATCATACTCCAAAAATTTGTTGCTTTCTCTTATCATTTTTTCAATTTTAAGCTTGCCTTTTCTACCAGTCCAATGCATAATAACGTGGTCCTTTGGCATAGAAGAATCTACTATATCCAGACGTAATGTATTATATTTTCTTGGAAGATCTGTTATATGTATGTGTCTTCTCATTCCATCTTTTACAAGTTCATGAAGGACTTCTTGGTCACCGTCCTTAGGCTTTGCTTTGACTGCAGCGTACCATTCATCAAGAATATTCGGCCTATGTTGAAACGCAACTACACCAGAGTTGTGCCATGTTTCCTGTCTTCGTCTAGACCAAGGAACATCTTCTGCCATTGCAAGTTTATTGGGTTGTATGTAATCAAATATATCATCTATTGGACCAAGCACTTGGCAGTCGGTATCTAACCAACATACCTGTTCTGCGAGCCTTGATGCTTCAATCATTGCCTTTGGCTTTTTAAACCAGCCTCGTTCATTGCTTTCCATAGGTTGAGCTGCAAACACACGTTTCATCTCTTCGGACATACCAAAGTCATATACGACTAATTTAGTTTTACTAAATCTTTTTAAATTATCAAAGAACCAAGGAAGCTGCCACTGTGTTTTATGATCGCAGCCAGTAATGAATATTTTAGATAATTTCATAAGTTTCTCCAAAGGAGTGCTTTGCATAACAACCAATAGGATTTTGAATAGTAGAAAACGAGTCTCTTGCTTCTACTGGCCAAGGATAGTATTCTTGTAAGAAAGGAAACGATTCTTTGTTTAAAAATACATCGGTGGGCTGAGCATGCAGTTTAGCCTGCTTTACCAGTGCACGAGCTCCGGCAGGAGTGAGGCGATATGCGTGTGCACCAGGGAAATACCTTTTAGATGTTAACAATCCAACCCCTAAAGCTGGAGTATGATATTTTCCATAGGAAGGTTTGCCTAATGAAATTACTTTGTCAAAGAGAAGTGATTCACTTATTGGTTGTACGATAAATGCATCGTGCTCAAAGATTGTGTAGGTAACTTTATCTTGTATACATTTTTTCCATAAGCTATAATGAGATAAGAAAGCTGCAATACAATTTTCAAGTCTTGAATATTCTTCAATAAATCCATGTGTATCGAGTTCTTCAGCTTCCATCATACGATATACATTTGTGTTTCGAGGAGTAACTGCATCATACATATCAATCTTCATGCCGTGTTTTACGCCAGACTTAATACACCGTTTTGCAGTTTGCATTGATCTTTCAATATCTGTTATAGTAATAATCAAATTTTTCATTGTGTTGTAGTGCTCTTTAGATTTTGAACGCTGGTATAGAATTTACGAGTTACACCAAGTTTAGGAACTAACTGATAACACATGATTGCATCATTAGGCCAGAGACCGAATTCCTTTACGAGACTAATAAGTTTATTAGCACCTTCTGGTTTAATTATATATGCTGAGTTTCCGGCTAGACCTTGTGGAATATTTGCTGGCGCCAGGCGTGGAACTGATTGTTGTTTTTTATCATCATTTATAATAGTCTGATAATAGTCACGTGATTTAAATGTACAGCCTATTGGATTATTAATTCCAAGAATATTAAACTTTGAATCATTCATATTGAAATCAAGTTTTGCTGTAAACATTGCATCATGTTCGAGAATAAGTATTGGCTTATTTGAATTGGAACACATGTTCCATAATCTATAATGACTCAAAGCACAAGCAACTCTTGCTTTCGGACTTCTTGTTTGATATGCTCGTTTAGTAAGTCCAGAACTAAAGTCAGTAACTGAACCTTCCCAAGGATAGTTCCATTGTAGTTTATGAGCCAACAGAACTTCTTTCACGTCATCTGGTGTAACAGCTTTGAACTTTTCTATTTCAAAATCATTACCAACTTTTTTCGAAGATTCAATTAAATTATTAAATCCAGTTTCAGATATTTTATTATCATTTATAACAATACTATAAGCAATCATTACTTCTTACCGATGACTGTGTACCCTACATTTTTTGTAACGCGTTCTAGAACTTTCCATTGATTCTTTGCAGCCCAAGCATTTAAAACTTGAAATAAGCTATCATTCATTTTACCATGAAGAATACTCGTATCATGAGCTATAATATACTTCTTAACGTTTCTACCATGCATATCTAATTCTTTTTGTAAATGATTAGGGTGGTGGTAACTATCAATGACTAACATATCAGTCATGTTAATAGCACCGAAACCAGTAGAGTCAGTTTGATTAACAATTAATTCTATATTATTTGTATCACACCATTTCTCTGCAAGTGGTTTGAGGAACTTATTATATTTTGTAAAGTCAATATCCACAAGGTAAACTCTGCTTGGTTTACACAGCATCGCCACAGAAGCTGTACCACCTTGGTGTGTACCGAGTTCCATGTAGCTCTTACAGTCTTTCATATATTTCGTAATAGCATCATGGATAGCACAATAGTCTTTACCGTGTGCTTCTTCTTGTTGTTCTCTAATAGATTTATTAAATGTTTTTATGGTCTTGCAATGACCTAGTTCGCTGTTAATCATTTTTCTATTGCTTCTTTTATCATTAAGATATTTTCTTTTAGTTTATCGTTAAACTGGCTTTCAGCTTGGCCATGGTTTAAACCTTCGCTCAATCCTCTGGAAAAACTAGCACTCATACCAGATTGACAAGCCAAACGTCTGCACGCTTCTTTTGTCGTATATCCACCACTGAGTCCAACAATACACATGACTTTATCGTGTGTCATGATGTCGCTATAAAAATTATCCATGTCTGGTAATGTAAGTTTAAGTATACACTTTCCTTTAAATGCATCTAGTCGTTCAGCCAACTCGTCTCGAAGCTTACACTCATATATTGATTTCATAGGATGATCAATTGGAATCTCTGGTTCTACGATTGGCATGAGGCCTCCTTTATATACTGTCTCTGCAATAGCAAATTGCTGAGATAATATCATGTCAATATCCTTTACGTCTTTGAGAATACTGCGCATCTTTGTACCAGTACAACCATGTTCTTGAGCGTAGTCAACCATGTCATCCCATCTAAAATATTTTAGATAACCATTTTCTTCCACACCACTGTCAATTTTTAAATAAGCTTGAATTCCTTTTTGTTTTAATATTGGCACCATACCACGTTCAACTGTATCTTTGTACAGGATTGCTGCCCATATATTATCAGAATTAAACATAGGACTATTCACCATACGCATTCTCATGGCATGAATCTTATCCATCTTATCATTTTCTGTATATTTTTGACCATAACGTTCAAGTACACCACCGGTACTTCCACCACTATGATCCATTGCAGCTATAAATCTATTCATAGGTTTCGCCCGTTTCTCTAAAAAAGTTTTCACTCCAAAAAGCTTTATCATCTATCCATACATCATAGTGTTCTTTTTTACCAACACTTAATTCGTGAAACTTTGCACCCCATTTAATTAATTGATTGTTTGTCAGGTTATAATAGTCCACACCACTTACAGCGCCACGAGCTGTCATGTATTTAATTGTATGTCCAGCATCGTATAATTTATTAATCTTAGCAATGCGTTCTGGCATTGGTTCATGTAATGCGTAATCCTTTGTGCCGTCTGGCTTCATTACTTCATTACAAATTGTTCCGTCAATATCTATAACGTACTTCACTTAGTCACCTCTTCTTTCCTTGCATACTTTATATCGCAATATCCGCAAATAACATAATGTCCATCATGCGGTATTTTAAGATAAACTTTTGGATGATCCATGTTATCTCCGCTACACGCTACGCTATCGCCATCTATGTAAACGATGCGTTCTTCAAAGCCTTCGATCTTATCCATCGTTCGGCCAGTTTTTATTAACTGGTAAGTTCCATTCGCTTATTGGTTTATTTGTTATTTGCCATAATGCTTCTTCAGGCCAATCATCTGCAGTTCGAAACATTATATGAACTAACTTAGGATTCTCTCCTCTATTGTCACCAATCTTAGCGTTAGGATGCGAACCAACTTTATGCATGTAACAATTCCACTCGTTTGGCATTCTCATTAGTTTAAAATTTGGTAAATGAATAAACGCTGAAAAGTAATCTTGAAACAATCTATAAAAGTTAGGAAACCCATGTACTGTGTTTACATACTCTTGAAAGGAAGGCCATTCCGTTTTCATCTTTTGTAAACCTTTTTTAGATATAACTACAACACCGGTGTTAAATACTTCTGGTCTATCTTTGTCGTCTGTAGGATACTTGATACCCCATGTTTTTTCACAGAGCCATGCCCATCGTTTATCAATAACACTATTGATTCCACCAGAGTTATATATTGTCCTGAAATAAGGTTGCTTTGGTTCTGTACAAATACCAGCATCTTCTCCATTTAACATAAACAGATCGTCGGTAAGTCCTTCTGTTGGAAAGACGTCTATGTCAACTAAAGCCACGTTATCATACTTATCAAAAGATTTATCAACTAAAGGATTAGCCGGTTCGTAGTAAATAGGAACATTCACAGTTTTACTTGCAATCTCAATGTTATGATCAAATCTATATTCAGCACCAATACGATCCGCGTATTCTTTCATTAGTCTTGTAGAAGCTACAACACCAGGCTTCATAGGACCTTTCCAATATTGATATATTATGTTACCCATTTGTTTCTCCTGATAAATTTCTTTGCTGTTTGCAAAGATGAGTTAATAGCCTGATGCATATCAATGTACACATACATTCCACATCTTCCAATAAAAGTCATCTTAGGATTGTTATATTGCTTGGCTGCATATTTTCTATATATGCCCGCATTAACGCCAGTATTATCTTTGACCGGATAAAACCTTTCATAATTATTTTCTTTATAGTCACACGGCTCTTCTGCAGTAAGCGTAGTCATACTAGAGTTGGTACCATGAAAAGGATAGTTCTTCCATTCTGTAATTCTGGTGTAAGGACCATCATGTGTAAAGTTTACGGTGGGTACAGGTAAAACTTTATTCAACGGTAAATGTGTATGATGAAACTTTATAGATCTATATGGCAGTTCACCGTATTCATAATCATAATAAACATCAATTGGCATTGAGTTAAATACATGATCATAAAGTTCTTCCATCTTCTTATCGAATGGTGTGTTCAAATGTACAATTATATTTTGGTGGTTTAAAATACTATTGAACAAAGTTGTATAACCATACAGTGGCATTACTTGATATTCATCATCTGGAAAGTACAATTCGTTATCATCATCACGTATAGGTATTCTTTTTGAAATACTACTATCTAAATCTTCTAGTTCCATTCCCCACATCTTTTTAGTGTAAGGTTTGTAAAAAGTATCTATGACATTTTCTTCGCCAACAATTTCTTTTGTTTCATTATTGACTGGTAAAGTAACATACCGACCATCAGAAAGTTGTGCCTTTACTTTATGCTTGTATTCACCGAACTTACCATACAATGTTATCCAGTCATATACTCTTTTATTATTTGTATGAAATATATGTGGTCCGTACTTGTGAACTCTTATACCGTGTTCGTTTTCATAATCATATGCATTACCACCTACATGATCTCTTTGATCTATTACACATATCTTGTGGCCAGCTTCTGCTAACTCACGAGCAATCGTAGCTCCAGCAAAACCCGCACCTACAACTAATATATTCAAAGTACACCTTCGTCTACTAACTGTTGATAGTTTTCCATCTTATCACGCTTTGGTCCTTGAGGAGTAATCTTAGTACGTATATGAATAAAGCCAGCTTTTTCTGGATTAGGAAGAAAACTACACTGGCACCATTTCGGATCCAAGTGAGTTTTTCTCCAGTTAATACCTGCTCTTAGAGCTAACACATGAAAGATACCTTCATCTTCAAAGTGATATGGCAAATTAAAGTTTTCCATCCATGTGTTTGGAGGAGTGTTTGCTTCTCTTAAAGCTACTCTTAATTTCTTATTCATTTTATATATTGCACCTCCCCAATAAGGAGATCGAGAAGATGAGATTAAAGGATACTGCTGTACTATCTTTTTATGTAACATCTTCTGTACAGTATGATACATCCCAACACCTTGTTCTTCAAAGATATTAATAGTCATACCTTTGGGTGCAAACATATCAATGTCTACCATTAGTACATCATCGTACTCGTCAAACTCTTTTGAGATCATCTGTACTTTTTGGCACGGTGCTGTTAGTCTTCGATTGAAAGGTTTGCCAGTAATAAGTTTATATTCAGCTCCAATCATATCAGCATACTCTTGCATGTTCGCCATCGAGAGTTTATCTAACGGCCGCAGCTCGCCATCAAAGTGTTGTAGTACAATATTTACCAAGGTTTACTTGCCTCTATAACAGCAGAGTGTAACTTACGTATCAAGCCTGGAGTATCAATGCCATTGAAGTCTCTTACTCCAGATTTTCCATAAGGCATTTCTTGTACGTTTTTAAAACCAAGTTCGGTAAGTGTTTCTAACATTTCTTTCTTATACCAAAGATGTTTATGTTCACCGCCTTGATATAAAAGTCCTTCAGCACACTGAAGTTGTTTGGACAAGTGTTCAGTTCCAGCTGGAGCAAACTTATGTTTCAAGATATAGAACTGATAGTAATGCTGTACAAAAGGATGCTCATCTAAGTTTTGATCTTGTCTAAGAAAGTCTACAAAATCCATAGGAGGCCACACGGTACGAATGATACCGCCCGGCTTCATTACTCTATACATCTCTTTAAAGAAACTTATGCCTTCATCTTTTTCAAGGTGCTCAATAAAGTGTTCGCTATAGACTGCATTATACTGTGCATCCATAACTCCCTTCATTGGAAGCTTACGCATGTCATATACCATACAGCCAGGAGTAGGTACATCTCGTACACTATCCCAATTCAATCCTCTGTTTTCGTTTGGGGCGATTTCTAAATATCTCATACTACCAATTCCATTAGTCGCTCAATGTCTTCTCCTTCATTAGGAATTAAATCTTTATGAAAGAAATGTAAGAAGTGAGCTTGTTGCATCTTCTCATGTGGTATAGCATTGAATAAGCCATTCCACTTCCAATGAAGATGTTTTTGTTTCATCTTTTCTTCTTTTACCCAAGTATTTAAAAGTGTTTGGTCCGTAGACCATTTCCACGCGCCTAGTCCATCAATGAATCCTTTAAACTTTGCACGCATCAAGAACTCTCGTGGAGTTTGACCACGTAAATACTTTGCAATGTTTTTACTCATTAACATCATGCCCATATTATAAAACTCAGCACCATGTTGATTCCACTTCCAATCAACGTGCTTTAATGATCCATATTGCATATGGGAATAGTTTGTAATTTTGTCGAAGTATCTTGGAGTTAGTGGCATCTGTCTTTCTATAACACCAGCAAATTCAGTGTCTTCATCTAACTCGTCAAACAGGTTAGGACTGTTTGGTCTAATCCATATATCACCATCTACAATTGCAATCTGATCATAACGATCAAAGTATGCAAATGCATTTTCTTTTTCATATATCGGTAGAAAGCCACCATGTTTACCATAGGACTCTTTACTACGATTAGTAGCAAATACATCTGGTTTGATTCTTAGGATAGGTTCTCTTTGTATAACATGATCAATGCCATGTTCTTTACAGTAAGTAGCGACAGATTTTGTGCAGTGGTCGTATAATCTTTTACGAGGTCCTGTGTATACCTGATAAATTAGTCTCTTCATAGTAACTCACGATTTTATTTGCGATAATCAATGCATTCTCAAAGTTCTTTCGAAAACGATTCTTTTTGGCTCCGGTTTCAATGAATGCATATAGATTATCTATAGTACCATTATAATGGCTTAATTCGTAAGACTTACGATACCTTACGATCTCTTCCCATTGACTACGCAGTGTAAGTACTTCACTCAGCGACATATTCATAGATGTCCTTCCATGTTGCAAATGTTGGGAACTCGTCATTATCCATATTATGAGCATGTTCTACCATAATACTTTCGAGTCCTAGTCTATCACCTGTTTGTGCATTTAATAATTTATCTTCAATCCAAAGAAGACCAGAATCACGATAAGGTTCTAGTACTTCATCTTTATCTTCACCGGTATCACAAAAGATAAATTTAGTAAAAGCAGTTTCACCAAATAATTTTTTACAGTTTTGAATACGAAGCAGCTGAGCGTGTTCGTTATTTGAAAGAGCAGTTATCATATGAAATGTATAACCATGTTTGCGATGTAAGAGATCCACGTAGTACATAGCATCACGAAGAGGAGGTAAGAATCCCATAGCAGCAGATTGATTAAACTGTCGAACTAATCGTTTACTTACAGATGATGGAAGATTATATCGATCTTTCATATCATAATATTGTTGACCGTCTTCAACGATCTTGTAACCTTGTGTTTGCATCCAGACATTCATGGCGTATTCCCAGTTCATGAGAACACCGTCACAGTCAGTAAGTATCACTCGGTTTAAATTGTCTATCATTATATTCTCCTTCATTATAGTAGTATTCTACCATATTTTCAGAAGAATGTAAATAGTTTTTTTCGTTTTTAATATAATTTTTTATTCTAAAATCTTTATGAATAGATTGTTTCTTATGTTTTCCACGTTTTTTATTACGAGAATCAAAGCGACTGAACTTAGCCATTAGATTTTTTCCTGTCCGAAGTTGCGAGTGTTTTCAATTTCAGAAGCGAATTGATCGTATCCGCCTATGTGTCTATCATTCCAAAATATTTGAGGAACCGTTCGTGCTCCTGGAACTAATGCACTTAGTTCCTGCATTTTTTCTGGTCCATCAATTAGAATGTATTCGTATTTGAGTTCATGCTTTTCTGCAAGTGACTTTGCTCTGTCACACCATGAGCATCTTGGTCCACCCCAAATTGTTATCATTAATCGTATCCTAACATTTCTTTTGTCATAATATAATCTCTCACCATTCCTGATCTTACAATATCGTCCCAACCAAACTGTATGATTGAAAAGTTTTTCATTTGTTCTAAGATAGCCATAAACTTAAATAAGCCATCCTTTTCATCTTGAAACTTAAAGTCAGATTGTTTATAATCACCGCAAAATATAATCTTACTGTTACGTCCTACTCGTGTAATAACTGTATCAAGTTCATGGAACGTAAGGTTCTGCATCTCATCAACAATAATAATAGAATCATCAAACGTGGATCCACGAATAAATGATGTGGATTCAAATTCAATTTGTCGAGCTGTTGTGAGTTTGTTATAAGCTCCTACATCACCAAAGAGTTCAGCACAAATATTCTTGTACGGAATATTGTACATGTCCTTTTTTTCTTCTGCAGTACCTGGAAGAAATCCAATGTCTCTTGTTGGTACAACAGATCTAATTATTACAATACGACGGAAAAAAGAATCTGAATCAAGAAGTTCTTCTAACGCCATATAAAGAGCTATAAAGGTTTTACCTGTGCCTGCAGTTCCAGCTAAGACCAAATTATCGTCATCTTCCCACGATTCAAAAGCAATCTTTTGATTCTCAGTAATAGGTTCATACTCTAACAAATCATCAATGCGAACTGTAAGAGAGTTGTTCTTACTTAAACGTTTACTCATACTATGTTTTTATTGTATTGCTACGACCTGATCCGGATTTCACTTTATTCAAAACTTCTTTCCATCCATCATCTGTTTTGCTCAAAGTACTTCCTACTCCTGATACAATCTTTGGTGTACTTGGTACTTGAATTACGTCTGGCATAGCGTCTAATATATCTTGTAATTCATTCCAAGTACATATAGTGTCCCAGGTTTCTTGAGTCTTAGTATCTTTCAATGTATATGAGGGCATAATATTCTTTCTGTAAATCGGCCGACTAGTCGTGCTAGCCGACCGTCTACCTCCTATTGCAATGCTTCTTGTTTCTCAGTGATAAAGTCTTTGAGATATTCTCTCTTTCGACTTATTTTAGTAGCTAAATCAATTTTGCCTTTCTGTTGAAGCTTAGTGATATAGTTTTCTAATTCAATAACATCTTGTTTAAGTCTATCAAACTGAGTAGTCAATGCAATCTCCTATTGTTTTATTTTACATGATTATTTTACGATAAGTTTTGGAAAAGCCTCCTCTACAAGTTTCTTGGTAATTCCTTTTGCTAATGCTTTCTTATCTTTCATAAGAATAAGAAGCTTAGCATCTTTTGGGTGAATACCTTCAAGAATATCAATGAACATACGTTCACGTTTAAACCCCATCATCTGATCACCCACAAGTCCTTTAACGAAGTATTTAAACTTCTTATGTTGATTGTGTAATGTGGAAGGTACAGTTTCTTCCTTGGCAGGTTCATACGGAGGATCACCAGGTGGTAATGACCATTGGACCAGTTCGTCGTATGCGCCGCGGAGTAAGTCTTTTAAAGCCCAAGACTCGTGTTCACGAAGGACGTTTATTTTATCCTGTTTTGTTTTTGCCTTTGAAGCAAGTTCAATTACTTCATAAACGTTTATAGTTCTAGTTTTGGTAACCATTTAAATAAAGTCCTCAATATCTTCAATCAATCTTTTACATCGTTTAGCCACTAGGTAAGGAAAGACCTTGCCTTTATTATCATGCGTATCTTGGCTTTCAAATGTATTTATAATTTCACTTTTTAGAGCATCAGGTGTTTCATTTAAATCAATTAATTTTTTGTTACGTAAAAAATTACGATATATTTCTTGTCCTTGTGATTCAGGATTTTCTATTAATTGATCCAATAACTTTTGTCGAAGAGGTGTTTGACGTGTACCTTCTACAAATACATTGTCACCAGACAAGACATTAGGTACGCCATCGGATGTATCGCCTCTTAGAATAAGTTCCATTAACTGTTTCCTAGGATGTTCTATTTTTATATATTTCTTTGTCATAGGAGAATACTGTGACACATTGTCAAATTTCTGCAATTGTGCAAAATCTTTATCAGCAGATATAATCATAACTTTTTCGTATTGACCAAACTCCTGTGTGTTGTAACAAAGCTGGCCAATAATATCATCAGCTTCGCATCCATCGATCTTTAATGTTTTATAGGGGAAGTGTTCGCCAAGTTCTTCAAACACTAGATTGGTGATACGAAATACTTCGTCCCAATCCATACTTGATTTCTTCCGGCCAATCTTACGAGCTGCTTTGTAATTAGGAAATGCTTTGTAACGCCAGTTGTTACCTGCGTCAGAGGTGATAACAACTTCACCAAAGTCTTTATGAAAACGTTTACGGTACATACGAATACTATTCAGAATCATATGCCTGATAAGGTTTTCATCTATGTCAAGCTTTTGAGTAACAATGTTTCCAATAGCTATTCCATTATAATCAATAATAATCATTACAAACTCCATTCATATTAAGTTTATTCTACCACAGTTTCATCTGATTGTAAACCTAAAATATGCTTTCGATGTATTTTTCCTCCAACAAATGCGTTATAGTATTCTTCTGGTTTGAGTAACACATCGAGTTCAAGTTGATATTTCATTTCATAGTAAGAACATTGCCCTTTGGTCTTACATAACATAAGTATTTCACGATGAAACGCGCCAGCACCATTCTCTTCTACGAGTAATTGTACTTCTTTGCTAGATCCAAAATACTTACGCCAGTCAGACTCAGTTCTTGTCCTGACTCTACGTTTTCTTTTTTTCGTTTTTGGTAAAACTTTTGGTTTCCAGAAAAATTTCTTACCGATATATTTCATACCAGTTTCTTTTTCTGTTATTTGATACACGAATCCTTGATACTCTTCTGGAGTCTCGTCAAATTCTTTTCCATTATAATGCCACATAAGGCTATTTATTAATCGTCTTCAGTTTCTTCAAATTCAGATTCTTCACCACACATAGGGCAGAACATTGGAACTTCGTCTCCTTCTTCTAATAAGACGTAAGTTACCATATCACAAACGTCACACTCGGTCCAATATTCTTTATCCATTTAGCTTCCCCATCCAGCGAATTCTTCTTGGTTTTGCATTCTGACATGCCGTGTAGGCAATGTATATTCTTGCTCGCCCAAGCAAACTAAGTTTGGTGATTTTTTTAGATATGCCTTTTTCTTTTCATCTGTGTCAAACCGCATAGAAAATGCATCACCATTATTTTTGTTTAAAAAATTATATGTCATTCATGTTCTCCTCCTTGACCGCGTAGATTATAGTTTTGTGGAACGTTGCCAGCTTTCTCAGCTTGTTCATGAACTATAGCAGTAATAAAGATTCCACAAATGATTAAAACATGAGCGCCAGCTGTCCAACCAAATATATAAGGATTGTTTATAATGGCAGCAAAGATCCCGCTCCACATTATTGATAGTATTAGAAACACCATTAAACCAAGTTGAGGTGGCAAGTTACGTAATGGTGAATGTTCAATAGTCATTATACTTTTCCACCCTTCTTTGAAAACAATCCAGATTGCTATAGGTGGGAATGCTTTAGGACTATTTTTCATGTTCTATTTCCTCTAAGTGCAAAGAACAATCCACCTACCCATAAGAATACGTGTAAATTGTCGTATAAAATAACATCCATAAAACTATCGGGCTGGCCTACCCATATAACTCCTGTCATAATACTACAAATTGTAATACCACTAAACCGAGTTATAATATCATTAATTTCTTTTAGCTTCTGCCATATGACAGCGCCACCTACAAGCAAGCCTATACCAGCACCGATCTCACCGTATGCCGCGAACCACCACACAATATAAGGCAAGTCAAAACTTTCAGCGCCTTCTACTGTTACGGGTAATTTACTAAAGCCTTGTTGTAAAAACACAATTGCCAAAGGTATTCTTATGAGCCAATGACTCATACAAAAATCAGGTATTTTATTAGAAAGTAATTTCACAGGCGCCTCCTACGCATGCTGCAGAACCAAGTGTGTCTACATCTACATATTTTTTAGTTTCAAGTTGAGAAGCAAAATCTACTGGAGCAAGGTTCTGTTGAATCTTAGTCCATTTGTGTAAAAGGAACACGTCCTTCAAGCAATACTCAGCTTCTTTTGTATCGCTCATAAAATAATTATCCGCAAACTTTTTAAAACGACGAATCCACTCTGCACGAATATCAGAAACTTCTCCATGGTTATCATCTGGTAGTTGTGCTATAGAAGTGGCTTCCCATAAGTCGTTGAATCCTTTGCGTGTATCTACAATTAAGCCAGCAGCAAATAATGCAGCCTTGCCATATTTATTCACTATCTGTTCTTCGGTCAAGACTTCTGTCATAGGTGCTTGATTAAAGTCTTTATCACCTGATCCACCAAGGAAAGATATACCAGCATATGCACCACGATTTTCAAAAACATAGTCTTCTACTTCACGCCACTGGTGATCCATGACTGTTACAGTATTTGAAACATTATGGCGTAACTTAGGATGTGCACATAGCTTTTCGTTTGTTCCAAACTCTACCCAGTTATTTTGTACTGTGCTTACTTTTTCTAAAAGCTTGGTGCCATATAGTTCTTCGCGATATAGTGAACCTTCTGGTGAGATAACAGGAAACGCAACAACATAGTCAGTTTTACCTGCAGACCATACTGATTCTTCTACCATGTAAGGATTTGTCTCAGCAATTAGTTGTGAAACTTCTGATTCCTTATTTAATTGCACGTGTCGTAGGTAACGTGGTGAGTGTTCTGAGTGAATGCCAGAGGCAGTCTGCAACAGCACAGAAGCATTGCCAGAAGGTTTAACGCAGGTAGTACGAGCTGCTTGATTAATACCAATCAACTCAGCAACATCTTTATTGACTTGCTTTACGATCTCTGCACCTTGTCTTTGAATCTCTTCATCAAAAAGAACTTCAGGATTATTCATCCATCCTGTGATAGAAACACCAAGTAATGCTTCACGCTCGAAGATCTTACGTGTTGTGTTTGATACATATTCAAATTTAGTATAACCCGCTTGGAGTGTGCCAAGAATAGCAGCAGCACGACATGCTTTGAAAAACTCTTCTTTGCTTGTACACTTGCCGCCATTGATTTCTGTGAGGTTACAACCCTGCCAGCCAGACTTACCATTGAGTTGTGGGTACATCCCAATCTCAACACATGGGTTTGTAGTAAAGTCTTTGTCCTCAACGAAATAAAAACCTGGTTCGCCAAACTCTTTGATTGATGTCATGAGATTAGAGAACTCTTCCTTTGTAACTTCTTTACGAACAATGACAGCTGAGTTGTTTGAACGACCACGTTGTGGATTATCAATAAACCAGTTACCTGTTTTTGCTTTCATCATTTCTTCATCATCAGGTGAGAATAAACAAATTGTTGCTGAACGACGAACACCACCTGATAATACAGCATCAGCAGCATGCATAGCAATATCATATACTTCAATTGGTTTTAATGTATTACGACCTGATAGAACAATACCTTGTAACATATGTTCAATCTTATCTAATGTACGACGTAATGGTTCTGGTCCTGGAGCTTTGAAGCCACCAGAAATCATAGCACCTTTTGGACGAATCGCTGATAAGTCAAAGTAAATCTTACGGCCTTCAAATTCTGGATGAGTACCGCCACCTACAAAATAAGAAGACATTAGAACTGAAAGAGAATCTGCCCAACCTTCGATTGAATCTTCTATATTAAAACCTTTTGCCTGCTTCTTACGTTCTTGTAACTTAGGCATCTTTTCAACGTGATGTTTTTGTACAGAGAATCCAGCACCTGCACCACAAAGTAAAATATAAAATAGCTCACCAAAGAATGCAGCGCGGTCTGCATATGTTGAAGTACAGTTGTACATCTTCATAGGTTTCTTGAGTAGTTGCTCACCACCAAACTGAAGAGCACGTTGTGCACCAAGAGCATACTTTAATTTGTAAAGGGATTCAGCTTCATCAATTAGCTGTGATAGTTCAGGAGACATTCTCTTTTTATAATAGGTACGATGCATACCCATAACACGAGTAACTGCTTCTTCCCATGTTTCGTATCGCTCGTTATCTTCATCCCATCTACTATAACCTTCATAAAATTTAGTATCAGACATCATGGCACGTGTATTTCTGTCTGGATTGTTTGGGATAAGTTTGAGCATGTATATTCTCCTAGAAAACAGTATAAAAAAAATACAACACGCGAAATGCATGCTATATGTTGTTAGTCATTTTTTGTTGATAGTATTATATATTACTTTTCAGATTTTGAAAACCCCTAAAGTGAAAAAAAATAAAAAAAATAAATTTTATTATTTTAGGGGTTTACTTTCTAGAAAAACTGTATATAATTTAAAGGTATCCTTTAAGGTGGATGGAGTATCACTCAGGTTTCATCGCACCGTCAAGAGCATCTTCAGCTTGCTTATAGTAACTTTCATAAGCTAAGATAATAGCTTGCTGTTGCTGGACCATTGCACGTATATCACTAAAGTTTAAACCTAGATTCTCGTAACCTTCGCCGCTGAGTCCAAATATAGCAATAGGTTGACCAGTGCCACGAAGCTCTGTGAGTTTTTGTTCTAAATTTTCTTCTGTGATAATAACCCAATCTACTGGACGCATATTGAGTTCATCTACTGGAGGTAGATTAAGTTGTGGTTTTTCTACCGGTTTAGCGCTAACCGCTATTTCCCGTGGTGGCTGTCCCGCTAGACTGCACCCCATCAGACTTAGGACCAGGCCAAAGCCAAGGACACTCTTTATTAAATTGTTCCGCGTCAGTTGCATTCATTTCATCCTCTGTTAATTCCGCTCCAGATAATATTTCAAAGCACCGACCAGCGTTTACAGTTCCTCTGTTAATCGCTCGTTCAATGCTATCAGTTTTCTCAACTGCTAATAGGCCTAAGTCCATATCAGCAAGTTTACTTGATAACCTACTATTCTGTTTACGGATGTCCGCATATGCTTTATTAATTTTATTATTTTCTTCCATTACAGCAGCATAATTCTCTTTTAAAGAATTTATGGCTTCTTCGCTTGTTGCGACTGCTATTTCAAGTTTGGCATTATTGCCTGCTAAAACACGAATCGTTTCTTGAGTCGTTATGTAATATGTATACGCGCTATATGCAGCGGCGCTCAAGGATCCGATTATGAATAGCATTAGATATAATCTAAGCATCTTTCTGATCTTCCATATATTTTCTAAATCGTTTTAAAAGAACTGGATGTTTATCTTTTCGTCTACGGCGATCTGTTACGTTGGTAGTTTTAAACCTAGCCGTTGGTGGCAATGCTACCGAAGCGTTACCGATTGATGTAGCTGGAGATTCTTCTTCTATTTTTTTCATTAGATTAACTCATCAACTGTTACGTATACTTTTTGGTTTGTTTTTATATGAATCGCTTCATATATATTCATCCCAAATACATCACCAACCGGATGAGCATCTTCGCCTACACGAATACCGTCTTTAGGGTTTACATATTCATCCAATGTCTTGCACAATAGTTTTTCATATCTCACTTTATAAGTTCCGGGAGATAACCTACCATCTTCCAGAATAAACCACTGCGATGATTCCACCATAATATCACTGATGTCTAGACCTAAGTCTTTCAAACCTTGTTCTAGTTTTGCATCTTTTATATTATAATGGTCTTTGAGCAAGTAAAGAGCTGAGGCATAAGATCCGATCTTACCTGCTGGTATTAATTTTTTTATATTGAAAACGAGTCTATGGAAAGGTGTGTAGGCATCTCTTTCTTCTGCAGACTCCGGGCGCTTTTGCTTCTTACCTTTTTCATCAATAAGACCAAGCTCAAACGCTTTAGTGTCCTTAAAACTCGTGACAAGTAATTTAAGGAATCTAAAGGTGTAGACTAAATCACCGGCTCTTTTAATAATGCCCATTAAATTTTCCTTAGTGCATCTACTACAGTTTGATCCATAGTGATATTTGTATACTGATCATTACGAATATAATTCAAAAATATTAAAAATGGTTTTACAATAGGCCAGTGTTTCTTATTAAGTTTTAATTCTAAAATATTCAATGCAGCCTCAATACCAAATACGTTAAAGACAACAATCAGGTGATTTAAAACTAGACGTTCTGCCAATGTGCCTGTTTCAATATAACGATTACATAATCTTTTTATATATTTGAATCTATTTAAATCTTCTGTAAATTCTTCTGCATCAATAAACTTTGGATTGTAGTAGTTCTTTGCAGCGTATATAAACAGATTGTCGTCTGATAATTCAATTTTCATTTTCAATACCTAATTAGACTATTCAAGTCTATTTAGGCGTTCATGAAAGCTTCTAAATCTTCTAACATTCCAGCTTTTGTTTTACGACGATCTAATTCGATTCCTACGGTTCTACCATATATCTCAAGTTCACGCTTATTCATATCACAAAGGCAAGGATCGTTATCACAGTTTTCATTATCGCACTCATCATTGTCTTCATCATTTACGTACATCTCTAACTTATCGTCAGACATTACATGTGATACAGGTTCAGGCGGAGGTGGAGGTGGAGCAGCCGCTTCAACTCTTTCTCCAAAAAACTCAGCAATGAATGATTCCGGAATTTTTTGAGATTTTAACAATTCACCCGTCTTTGGGTCGATCCATCCTCTTGTAGTTGGATGTGAGCCTTTCGGTCCTTTTATAGCCATGATTACATTATCCTTTATGCTTCGGTTGATTTAATTATACTTTTGTCTCCGCTCTTATTGTCGTTTGGACGACCAGGTCCTGCTTTAACTCCAGCTGCTGCATTCTTTATTGTGTCTGCTGCTGCCTTAGCGCCGTCAATACCAGAGTCAGTTCCTTCAAGACCGCCATGTTTAGCAACGAAATCTTTTTCACCTTTTGATGCTTTTGAATCAATCGCCTCGGGTGGTGTTGCACCTTTTACATGGTCAGCACGATTTCCTGCTTTTTCCATGATGCGGTCAAAGATTGGTCGTCTTGATTCTTGCTTCTCAGACATTTCTGTATCTTTACTATTATCTTTTAGTTCTGGCTTAGTGTTAACAACTTCTTTTCCATTTTTCATTGATTTAGAAATTGCTTTCCTACGTTTGTGTAAAAATTTATCACTCGCATCAACATCTCCATCGTTATCGATGTCTTTGTCTTTACGGTCTGAGTGTTTACCCTTTAATTCTTTTTTATCTACAGGGTCCATTGCTTCGTTTGCTTCGTTCTTACCAGGTACTTTAAAGGGTGGCTTTGGTAATGTTACCGCTGCTTTACCTTTTTCTGATGAAGCTGATGCTTTCGCTAGCTTCTTTGCTAATGCTGCTTTTTGGTTTTCTTGGACCTCGGCCCAAGCTGCCGCAACATTTTTTATGTCTTTAGTTTTCATTTTGGTTTCCTTTACATCCAAACTTGGGCTGCGTATGCTCCTGCAACAGCAATCATTGCTATCCAGAATAGTTTATTTATTACATGCACTACTCGTGCGTTATCATCTACTTTACTCTCAATCTCATCTAACTTCTGAGAAAAACGATTAAGTCTTTCATAAGTTCGATCATGATCTTCTTTCAATCCTACTAATTTTTCTTCGGCGCGCGCCATAGCCACCATAGCTTCCGCTAGCTTATCGAGTTTATTCTCGATGTTGTCTAATCTTGTATTTGTGGTAGCCATCTTATACCTATTTATTATCCGCCAAACTCATGGCCTGCGACTCGCTTCATCTGTTTATTAAACTCAGACTGCGATGGTTTTTCTTTATATAATTTAATTGAGATCTCAGGACGATCTTTACCTTTGATTCTCCAATTATAACCTTTATCCTTATGTTCTGGCTTGGTAGTCTTTACAACTCTACGTTTATAACCAGCAGCCCAAGACTCAGAACCTTCTTTCATTTTATTTGTTTTTCTAAACTTTGCAAGATCTTTTTCAGCTTCTTTTCTTCGAGCAGTTGCAGCTGCGGCATCTCTTTGACGATCTGCGTCTGTTCTACCACTCGCTTTATTGACTACTCTTAATAGTCTTTTCCTTGCCATTCCTTCTGAAAACGATTTAAATGTTTGCATTAGTTATCTACCTTTGCTCCACCGCGCCACTGGTAACAAGACCAGTATCTTGCTTTATACTTTGGTCCTGGATTATCACAGTTATGTCTTGCTCTAAAAGATTTTCTCCGAGCTGGATCATCTCTTTTAATCTCCATATTAGGATCGCCGAAGCGAACAACTACGACTTTACCATTCGGACCCATTGTGTACACTTTAAACTTCTTATTAGGATTTTCAGAAGTACGAATAGGATCGTTTAATTTTACTTTTTTACCTTGATACTCTGCTTCAGTAATCTCCATATCTTCGTACAGATTACATTCTTCACAAACCTGATCAATCTCATCGGCCCTATTCTGCTTGAACGTTTTCATTTAAAACATCTTCTTGTATCTAAGACGACTAGCTGCGCCGTGTCGCAGTGCATCTTGTGGTTTACTTCGCGCTTTACCTTTTGCAGCAGACATACCAGTATCTGACATCCTGCCTTTATCATATGCCTTTTTAATACCAGCATCAGATCCTCGTGCTGGTTTATTTGTTGCTCTACCGCCAGGTTCATTGAATTGACGAGTATCTTGTTCTCCAGAACGATAAGCTTTTTTCAATTGAGCTTTACGATCAGTTCCAGATCCTTTTATCGAGGCTTCTCGAAATTCTAAAAATGTTTTCATGGCCGTGTTCCTATGTTCCGTAATCTGATTTGACGCTCTTGCTCATGCTATTAGCATCTGCAGCCGCGCTTTTATATTGTTCATGATCCTTACCATGCTTTTTCAACATTTTAACTGCATGTTCATGGTCGCCGTGTGCATTATGATGAGCCATTGATGCATCTTGATGATGATCTCCGGAATCATCCCTAGCGTGGTGATAATCTCTTGCAGTTGCATGTCTCTTCATCATAGATTGATGATGCTTCAGCAGTGCCATATCTTCATGAAGACGTAAGTCTTCTCTTAAGTTGTGAAAAGTTTTCATTTTAGTTTCCCCTTTTAGCCGAAAGATAAGCAGCTATAGCCATGTCTCTTCGTTCTTCTTTATCTTTACCTTTAAACTGTGGCGCGTCTGAAGCTTGGAAGTCTTTGATCCAAGAACCGATACCATCAGAAACTTTTAGTTTTTCGCCAAGATTCTTTTTTAATTTTTCTAAATCTTTTTTCAACTTATCTTTGTTAACAGAACCTGTTGCCTTTTTACTTAAGCCTGTCTTTGAAACATCTTTCATGCTCATTGAAAGTTCAGCAACTGGTTTTTTCTTTTGCGCCGGCTGTTTTGGCTGATCATGGTGATACTCTTTGAATGGACGGTTTATCATCATGTCAGTCTTTTTGTCTGACATAGGTTTCTTTAGTTTTACAACTTTACCATTATTTCTTCTTGCCATATCTTTTGCATCTCTTTCATGAGATGCAAATCCAATAGCTAATCCTTTTTTATCAACTGCAGCATGAGTATGTTTGACAGCCTCATTGGTTGATTCTTTATGAGAAGCTTTATACAACTTTACTGCTTGAGCTACATGTTTATCCTTCATAGCTCTTTTTGCCTGCATATGATTTGGATTATCATCAATAAAACGAACTGTAGGCTCATCTACATTGTGCTTCTTAACATGCTTCTTATACGTATCAAACTTTTTAGGATCTATTGGTTTTCCAAATCTTTTACTCATTGGAGTCATGCTACGAGATATTTCATTGACAGATTCTCTTTTAAGTTTACCTAATAAACCGCTGTACTGTCTTCGCTTCAAGCTTCCAGGTGTCATACTAGGTCGCTTGATTCCTGCAGCTCTTTGAGCTTTACGGTCTTTCTTTTTGTCAGCATCAATATCTGCTTGAGAAGGAGGTGTATATTTTTTCACTTCTCCCTTGATGACTTCTCTATCCACTGGAACCATACGGATTTTTGGCTTTCCGTCTGGACCGACGTATCTTTCTGGTTTTCTATCTGCTGACTGTGGCATTTACTTTCCTCTTACTTTCGCGGCCAGATCTTTGTCTGCCTTTCCCCATGTACCAGATGATTTGGTAACGAATGAATTGACTCTTGCTAAGCCCCATTGTTGTGGAGTAGTACCAGGCCTATGACCAGTTCTCCATGCGGCTACGCCTCGATTATAAACTTTACGAAGTATACCCATAGGCATACCAGACTTATCTGCTTTTTTCTTTAATGCCGCTGTGGCATTTTCGTTTATGTAAGCTTTAAAGGTAATCATGCTGTTGCCCTGTTCTTTATTTTTGTATCTGCAGTACGAGCTCTGTCCATCATTCGATCGTGTTTACGAGCATCAGATGCTTTTTCTCGATCAATCTTCATTTTTGCGATATCTACTTTGCTATCTTTTTCACCAAACATTTGCTTGAACTTTTTCGTATGCTTTGAAGGTTTAGTTTTTGCAGTCTTGTCACCCGCAGCTGGCTTATACGCTGCTGGATTATCATCATCCATTTTAGATTGTCTTTTAAATTGACGATCTCTTGAAACTTTTTGTGCCTTTGACAATCCAGAATGATATGCCTTTGGCTGTGTACCTGGTCGATCTTTAATATCAGAATCTTGTGGTGAACCTTTTTTACGTTCTTTGTCTTCGATGTTTAGAGTTTTAGGGTAATTCTTGTCCCCTGGTTTTAACTTCCGTTTTCCTGAAGCCCGACGTGCTCTGATATTAGCCCACAAACTTTCATTTTGTCCAGGTGTAGCATCTTTCCACTTTTTTGCAGCTTCGGGCGTACCTTCATCAGGATAATCTTTGTACATGCTCTTAGTGTTATCTTCTTCGAGCTTTGACACTTGGTCTAACCAGCATCTTAACTTTTCAGTTTTTGTTTCTACAATTAAATAGTTTGATCCTAGGTGATGTATCTTACCAACAATACCTTTATCATTAATAACAACTTCTTCACCGAGTTCAAATAAGTCATCACGAATATATGCTTCTCTTATATCTGAAACAGATTCTAATTGAACATGATTCTTGAATTCTCTTTTTTCCTTTAAACCCATACCTTTACGTACGTCATTAAATAAACGTTTAGCATCGGTATTGCTCATTGCCTTTGGTAAACCTTGAGCAAACTGTGTAAAGTCATTGTTAGAAGCATGACCACGCTGCTTTGTACCAGATGCGCCTTCGGCACCTTTGGCATCAGGATCTCTTTGGCCTGCTGATACTAACTTGACGCCACCATCGAAGTTAAAGAATCCATGGCCACCTTTTTTACCATTGTACTTATTGAGTCGTAAATCATATTCTTTTACACGATCAGATCCAGCAACCATTATAACTTTACGAAAACCCTCATCATATAATGCAGATAAAGCATGGAAAGGTGTTATGACTTTTTTGTTTATCATAATCTGTCGGCCATGCTTTGGAAACATTTTACGAACATATTTAACTTTATCTTTATATGCTAAAGGATTTTCTTTTTCATCATTTGATTGCGATAAGAATACTCGATAAGGATTTCTACCAGCTGCAGCGGCAAGTTTATCTAGCAATTTGCCATGACCAATAGTAGGAGGATTCATTCTACCAAAGGTAAAATAAACAATTCTTTCTTCTTCAACTAGAAATTTGCTAAATGAATTAATCATTATGTAGACTTGCTCCCACGTTTCTTTTCCATCTCAGCTTTACGAGTCTTTGGTAAAAGCTTCTTAGCAAGTCTATCTATCTTTTTCTTCATAGCAGGTTTTTCGAGACGTTTTTCAATCTCTTGCCTACGAGCAAAAGTTAAGTCTGCTTTCGGAATATCTTTTGAGATCTTCTTAAACACTAACATTCGAGCAGCTTTACGTGCTCTACTCTTTAATTTTTCTGGGGATGCAAACCTACGCTTGGCTCTTTCACGTCCCATCTTAATACGTGACTTATAGCGTTTAAGTAAACGAGCTCGAGCTCTACGCTGTTGCATAGTAAGAGCTTCATCTACTTCTTCATCTGATTTAGGTGGATTAGTCGACGCGTAGTCTGGTCGATACTTGCGCTTCTTTGCGTTCTTTTTAATTTGATCTGGCATGCCTGGGGCATAGTCTACAGTCAAAAAATCTTTGAAACCTAGTTTCTTATCCATTTTATCTGGCATTTAATTTCTTCCCGGTTTATCCCATCCCTTTAATATATCAGGCGAAAAGTTGTTGTAGGAGAATTCCATCCTGTCAACGATCTTTACCGCGTCACCACCAAGTTTGTCAATAGCAACGTAACCTTCTTCTCCGGTTACCTTATATCCATTACGAGTCTTAACAAAAGTTTTAACTTTAGCAAGTTTGTTAAGAGTATTTATAAGTTTTAATTTTGCAAGAACTATAACTTTTTGCAATTCAAACATATTTATGAGAGATTGTTTGTTTTTTTCACTAAAGAATGATAAAATATTATCTAATTTTTGTCGCTGAGTTGCTTTTCCTCTTTCAGATTTTCTCTTAGCAATTTCTTTTGCGTACTTAAGTCGTATCCACCTAACGAGTTTATCGGCATGTCCTCTTGAATCTCCAGGGACTTGTCCCTTTCTGACATACTTATTATTGAATTGCTCAATGAGGCGCGGTAACTCGTCCGATTTCTCGAGCGTCCTAAGTGTGGATCCTGCGATTTGGTTAAAGAGTTTACCAGCTTGCGATAGATATTCATTCACTTTCTCCGTATCTTTTTTATTCATAGTAACATTTGTCATATCTCTAAGCATTGCATCTTGCGACCAAACACCTTTAGACTTATTTAATTTAGAAACATTTACACCATATGAAGCTTTCATGGTTTCAAATGTTTTACCTGTATATGTGGTATGCCAAACAATTCCAATCTTAGATTTCTTAATCTCCGCAGCAGCGGCTGAATTACTTGGCACAGCATATACAATGGTATTAGGATGAAACGTAATATAAGATTCACCGTCTATCTTTTTAGTTGTTACATCGCCTGGTCCATATAAGAAGTCACCTTGTACGACACCTTTTATGCCTAGAGCAGGAAGTTCTCGCAAAGCTATGTTAAGCTTATCAGCAAGATCGCCAGAAGTATCAGCATCCACATCGCTGGCAGTTTTATATACTTTTGGATTCTTATTAAAGATTCCTTTCTTAGCGACAAAAAACTTTCCATCAGATGGATCAATACCAGCAAAGATAGCAGGAGCGCCATCCCACTTGACAGATACACTACCATCATGAGATCCTTTCAGCATGTTTCTTAATTCTCGTAAAGCATTAATAGCTTCCCTTGTTCCGTTCACACCACCGTAAAGTACTTTATCCTCTATATGAGTCATATGAGTATTTTTTTGTTCTGTTATATATGAGCTAAAATTTTCCATATGTATATTATATTCCATTTAAAGAAGAAAGTAAATCATTATTTATATTTAAAATCACACATTAGACGAGTAGGATAACCATCACCGCCTTGTGTATCTCTTAAGTTCAATTTAAAAACGTATGTTGAGGATTGCATTTCTATATCTATACGTTTACCTTTACCACCTTTTCCTCCATAATAAACAACAGGAGCTGTTACTGTGGCTGCAGTTTGCATAGCACTTTGAGTCATTTCTTTTGACAATATCTTGCCACTTAATTTATGTATGATATGATAATTGAAACCAATACCAGATTGAAGTAGATGACTTAATCCTACTTTACTAAACTTTGGACTCTTATCGACTTTTCCAGAACTCGTACCGTTGAATACATTACAGAACTCTTCTTCGTTAATACCAAATAATTTCAAGAGCTTTTTCCCGTTTGGATTTACAATCTTTTCTGCCTGTATTTCTTTCTTAGTAAGAATAGTTTTGACACCAACATTAAAGAACGTAGTAGTGCCACCAAGTTTTAGACTAAGATATATTGGACCTTGATCAATAGTAACTGTAATATCAGTTACAGATTTACCTACATCGAATCCTTTTCCTTTTGGATTAGTAAGTTGGATCTTCGGAGAGAACACGAGAGGACGGCGAGTATTTTCACCACCTACAACATCCACTTTAAACTCTTTTGATTCCGACATTTCATACGTCTTATCAAGGTGTTCAATCGCAGCTGACATGTTTCTATCTTTCACAGCATCACCAGCCCACCAAGCTAAAAGTGCATCAGCAAACTGTGGTTCAAATAAGTTACCACGGTTGTTAGCACCACGATTACCAGAGGATCCATTGCCAAACTTTATTTTTACTTTTGATAAGTCTGCTTTAGCTTTTATATCTGCAATAGTCATATCGTCTTGCAACTGGCGAGTTACATTAACAGCGCCTTTCTTTGCTGGATCAATATTAATCGGTGTCGGTGCTTTTGATTTTAAGATAGCAAAAAGTCTCTTGATCTCTTTTAGATTTTCCTCAGGGAAATCTTTGAGTTCAGAGTCTATCTCTTGCGTTGATTTTGGAAAGAATGTATAGGCCACACTAAACCCCATTGAATTAACAGTTGGTACTATTTATAATAAAAATAAAAGGGGCCGTAGCCCCCTCATTTTAGTTCTATGTAAGTTTTCCGGCCTTTCCGGACCAGGTGATATTGATATTGTTCGAATCCACTATCAACTAAGTCTTGGTTGAGGCTATTGACCATCTTCTCTACATTCTGTAGTTCTACAATATCCTCAGGTGAATTTTTAAATGTGCCAATTAGTTGAGGTTCTTTTTCACTTACTACTATTCCCATTATCACTTTTCCTCTCAAATTGCTTAACCAGTGGTTGAGCAAGAAAGAAGTCACCATAGACTTCTTCTAAATAATCTAATACTATACATATTTCCAGAGCATTATCAAAGAATGTTTTTGCGCATAAGTCATAGTAAAACGTTTCATCAAGCTGTCCATAACAATGAGTCATGGTGTAATGATGGAGAGCATCGATAACCATGCTTTCAGGAAACTCATATTGTTCTAATTGCTTTTGCACAATGCTCTCCATATTTTAGCTATTTATTCTTCTGAACTCTACGCTTTCGTGCAGCCTTTCTTTTACCTGATCCTTTCTTACGACGGCCTGGGCGTGGTCTGTTCTTATGAGGCCAAGGCATTAATTATCCCTTAGTCTTTGAATTTCATAATCAGACTTAGCTTTGTCATATGCTAAGTAAAAAGCTATGAGCACAGCGGGTAACATAACAAAGTAAGTGCTATATTCCATAAGCTCAACTGTAACTAAAACAACGCCCAAACCGACACCGGTAAAGAATGAAATTTGAGCTAGGTTTTTCAAAAATAATGATAACATATTAATTCTCCTTAAGAGGCAGTAGCGTATTCTACTGCCTTGTTAGCTGCTTTGATTTTACGAGATTGATTGACACCGAACCACGCTGATTGCATACGTGTATCTGCATTACGACCAAGCTTGTGGTCTGTTAGATACGTGACAGAATTAAGAGCCTGCCACCATGTGCCTTCACCGAAGTTTGCACCAGGTTGAGTTTCAAGAACTTCATAAGCATCGCGTGCTGTTTTAGAAAGATCTTTAACAGTTTTAACTTCTGATTCCTTATGTGTATAAGGAAACACGTCATTGTAAAACTGAACCAATGACTCTGCTGTGAACCTACGAGTTGACAAAAACTCAGCCATTTCTTTGTACTGTGAGAATTTGTCATGAGCAATGCCAAGTGTTTCTTTTACTTGATCAGCATCGAATACTGAACGGTGGTTTAACTTGACAAAATTCTTTGAAGCTGAGTTCAATGAGAAAGTAAGAGTGTTGCTACATACAACACGGATAGGAGTAAAACGAACATCAATCGCTTTACCATATTGGTGAGGATTGCTAAACAATAAGTAAGAGTCAACTTGGTCTTCGCCAAGGATTGTGAAGGAGTCTTTTACTTTTGCTAGAGCAAATACATTGCTGCCACCTTTCAAAGATCCGGCTGTATTCATTTCCATATCGCCTGCAAGGACGTACTCAGAAAAGAACTCGAAAGCTTCGGAGTTTTGAACGGGGTTCCAATCCCCACCAACATTAGTTAAGATTTTGTTATCTGATGAGCGAACCAAAGACTGTTGACCAGTAGGAATACGCTCTCCGTCTACTTCAATGAATGAATCGACTTTTTCTACTGACCAATCAAGACCAGCTTTTCTCATCATTTGCGCAGGAGTAAGATCGTTTGAGACTTCTACACCAAGACCATGCCAAGGCTTATCACCTGCATATGCCATTTGTGCTACGCCATCGATCATTTCAACTTCATGTGCCATAATATATTTTCCTTTTCATTTTAATAATAATATAATACCATATTTCGTATTGATTGTAAACCCCTAAAATGCATTTTTTGCATTTTTTTTTATCGCCTCATACTTGCAGCATCAACTGCAGCTTGCTTATTATCTTTACGTACTGGCATTAAGTTTGATTTATGAGTAACAACTATGCCAGCTATTTCATTACCTGTATATTTGACGGCATCTTTCTTTGTGCCATTTGAACAAATATTATCCGATGTAACACGAGGACCACAACTTAAATCAGGCAATTGATTTTTATGTTTAGCTGTTGACTTACCTACACCTAACTGTTTTAAGAACTTTTCGTGTTCTGCTTCAGCTTTCCTAAGCTTTTTAGATTTATGCCCAGGCTTACGGCGCTTACCAGTGCCGTGAACCTGAACTCCTCTAATCATATGCATTGACATTAAGCACGACTCCTTTGAAATTTTGACATGATATTATCATACCATTCAGGATTTTTATTTTTAAGGATATTGAGTGGAGCGCTGTCAAGGCAATCTTTACTACGAGCTTCAGCATACTCTTCAACAGTATGAGATTTGATTAGTTCGGTTAAGAATTTAGCTTTAGTAAAAGGACCTTTATACTTGAAGCGAGCAATGAAAAGTTCCATTGGCATACCGATACGTGAAGGATGAATATTATCCTTGCCATACACTTCATCATATGTTGGCTGGCCTTTATATGGTCCTTTATATTCTAAGTAGCCGCCATGATATGTGAAGTTTTTTCTGATAAACTTAGTCATTACAATCTCCTTAACATTTGATATAACTATTCTACCACAGTTAAAACCAAATGTAAAGGAAAAAGTTTACTTTAAAAACAAATATTTGTGATTTTTATTTCTTGTCCATATTGTATGGCCAAGTGCCTGTTGGCATCCATGTTTTACTATTAGACCATGCGTGTTCTAACATGGAAAAACGTGACCAACTGCCGCCTTGTTTATTTAAAAATTTTATCCAGGCAATAAAGTTTCTAATTCTATTCATCTTCTTCATCTTTAGATTTATATGCCCATTCATCAGTATGTCCTACTGACCATTTTGGCTCATCTTCTACACAGTAATTCTGAGTACAAACTTTAAAATCTGGTGTTTTTAATTTATCTGGTGTCAAAGAACTATCTCGCCATATGATTCTATTGTTTGGCTGTGCTGCAAATTGACCATTATCTAAACGTAAAACATTGAATGATTTGTGCTCAGGATCGTGCTCACTAAAATTAGTGTCAAGGACAGATATATCGCGATGACAATTGTCTATTGTAAATTCATATTCTCCACCGTGCATTTTTTTATCTTTACCGAAAAACTCAGCTCTACATAAAATTGGTTTTTCTATGACAGTAAGATCATAATCAAAACAATCCCAAAGCTGGAGAGTGTCAAGCGGCAGAAGTTCGCCGTGATCAGTCTTCCAAACAAAAGCTGAGATAGGAAGTTTGTCAAACAATGCGCCGTATTCTGTCAATAGTGTTTCAAAATATAATGCTTTGTATTTTGTAGACTTAACACTAATCCATATACCGGGTGTAAATTCGCCATGCCCATGTTCGAGATCATAGAGATACTCTTTTCGAACATAGACATGGACTGGGGGGAGCGGATGTATTAAAAATGCCATGATATTATATATTATCCTTTTTCTTTTCAACTTCAGGTATTCTTAAAACTTTATGTGCAAACCATTTAAGAATTCTTTTAACACCATTGACAATCCATTCATTAAAGAAATGTCTAAGGATTCTAACAATAATAAGAATAGGTGAGTAAAGAACATCAAAGACGACTAGAAGAAGATCAACAATCAAGTCGATCATGCTGTCTACATTCCACAGCTCTTTTAGTCTCTTTTTAAATTTGGTTCTTGTTTTCTTAAACATTAATCGCTATTGAGTGGGTTGTCCAATGCTTCTTGTAATTTTTCGTTTAAATCATTTTCAAGTTGTCTCGAATCTGCATCAATACGTTCTTCAGTTTCTCTCATAGTATTGCGAACATCTTTTTCAGATTCACGCATAAGTCCTTCTACTTCACGTATAGATTGTGTAACATCTTTACGTAACTGATTCATTTCTTCACGCATAGTTTCTAAATGAGTTTCTATTAAGTCTTGAGAATTTTTCACTCTTACCTCTGATGCTTCTACTTTATCTTCTGCTCTGTCAGCATGTGCTTCCATTGCAGCTACGTCTTCACGTAAATCGTTTTTTATATCTCTTGCATATTCAATCGCTTCATCTACTCTTAACATGCTTTCATCTATTTTTAAAATAACTTTTTCATTTTCCGCAGCGATTGCATCTACATCAATGTTCTGTACAATTTCTTTCATGTCTGTGTAGTCTTTGTAAAACTCAAAGCCAGCCCAAAGTCCTCCACCTAAAGTAGATAACGCAGTAAGAACGACAAACATCTTACCGCCTCTAAATGTTGTACCAGCAATTTCAAATTCTGCCATGTTAGTTTCCTTCGTACTGTTGTCTTACCATTTCTCTATGAGTAGCATCAGAAGCACCGTTAAAGAATCTTGCTGCAGGATTGTCATAGTTCTGTTGTCCTTCATATATTTCTTTTGGTGCATAAAAATCAGCGTCTGCCATCTGCGGTTGTTGGTACTGTGCAAAGTTAGGATTATATCCCATTAGCGCAGCTTGAGCATCTTCGCTATCATCACCAGCAACAGCAGCTGCAACTAAATCTTCTTGTGTTTCCAGTGATTCTTGCTTTGCTTCTTCTTCACTTTCTTCTTGATTTTCTATTTGTTCTGCAATAATATTATCCTCAAGAGAAAGAATATTTGTTAAAGTATTTTCTATTACGTTAGTCGCTGTTGCAACTTCAAATGTATCAATCGTTATTTCTATATTTATAGACTGCTCTATAATTGATTCGGCAGATATATTACCTGTTTTATCAGGCATTTTCTTAACATCTTCGGATGCTACAACCTCTGGTTCTTCTGGTTCTTCTATCGTTTCAAGTTGTTCTTCGAGTGACATTACTTCTCCAGTCGATTGTATGTAAACCCATTCATCTTCTTGTAGTTGTGGTATTGTTTCATCTGGAGCATTACCTATAAAGTCTTCACAAGTAGGATCTACAACGGGTACTTGTTTACATGGATCTGGATCATATACAAATGTGCTATAGATTGCAGCACTGCCAAACTCAGGTCCGTACCATCCTGGCCACTCGGCCGCATCTTTTCCTTCTATCTCAAGAGTAATAGTATCAATCTTATCACCAGTAATAAAAGGATCGTACCATTGCATTCCATATTTTGTTTCCCATTGATCAATGTGGTAAGAGTAATCCCATTCTTTTTCGTCTAATACATTACCGGCTTTATCTTTTACAGTAACTGTAACGATAAGAGGATCTTGTCCTTCCACACCATTTGTGTCTTCCTGATTCGTATCTGCGTTTTTAACTTTCCATTGCCAACGATAACCAACAACAGTTATGCCAGCAACTTTAAGAGCTTGACCAATAGCATCTTGTGTTTGAGAAATAACTGATGTTTCGTACCCAAACGTGTAAGTATCTTTGTTTGTTGCTGAGTTCGCGCATTGACCACCGGAACCAGGACTATTTTCTCCTCCGCTCCATCTTCTAAACCCAAATGTTTCAATACAACCAGTAGTTGCTTCATAGTCTAGATCTTCAATGATCTGATCTATATAAACTTTATCTTCTTCAACACCAGAAAGATTAGTAGGCGCGAAGTTAAGCACGCTTTGATCAATATCATCTTGAGTTAAGTTACCGTCGTAAGAATATTCTTGACTAGATAGCGAGGAGCAAAGCAAGAAGAACGCCGCCGATAGTAAGAGCGGTTGTCTTATCATTCTTTTCCTTTCTGTCATCTACTGGCTTAGCATCAGGATCGTTATCCCATAAAGCTTGAGCAACTGTGCCGATGTTTCCTTTGTATGGACAAGGTGTTCCAGCCATTTCCATAGCTTTAAATATAGTTTCTTCTTGACACATAAGTGCTACAGCCGCAACCTTCATACCCATGTTATAAAGTGTCTTGGCATTTTTTAACCTTTCACAGTTCATGTCACGAATATGTCCACCACCTGACATACCAAGTATCTGAGTTTGAACCGCTGCCGAATATGAGACAGTACATGTATCATTTCCACCTGATTGAATAGATGGTGCAATTGCTGAAGGCGGTGCAGTAATTACTTCTTGAGTAATATCACTGGTGTTATTATTATTATTGTTTGCTGTGCTGTTAACTGTAGTATTGTTTGTATTTGTATTTGTACTAGTGCTCGTATTTGTATTATTTGTAGTAACATTAGAAGTAGAGTTAACAGTGCTTGTACTATTAACTGTAGTATTGTTTGTAGTTGTTACATTCGAAGTATTTGTATTGTTAGTGGTGCTGTCAGTTTCCACATAACTGGTAGAATCAAATTTGCCGTCTGCATCATCGGTCACATCACCAAAAGCTGCAGAGGTTGCAATCATTACGAAGAACGCACCAAGTAGATGCTTCTTCATTGAGTATCCTCTCTTCTCTGTTCATAATTATTTATAAACTGTCTTTAAAAATGGTAATGACAATAATTTGTCAATTTTTTACTGTCAAATTTTTGACAAGCAAAAGGAGGGCTAACCGTGGCCCTCCGCGTGCTTATTGAGTAGCAACCCTATACTAGTTTAGAATGAGAATGAAATACCTACTTCGATATCGCTCATTTCTTCAGCTTCTAGATCGTAACCTGTTTCAGCATAGACTTTGGAGTCCAGACCCCACATTGTCATGCCATACTCTGCACCGAAGTCTAGAGTTGGTAACTCATCATTGTTTAATGTAAATTCATTATCATACAGAATGAAATCCATATCTGCTGAAAAAGCTACACCAGATGAGTGATCATATCCGATACCCGGTGTTAATGTAGCCACCATTGTTTCGTCATTGATGTTGTAGCGGTTGTCTAATTCAGCACCTATTGAGATGCCAGTTGCTCCGATTTCAGCTGCTTCTGCTTCAGTCGTTGCCATGCAAGCTGTAAGTAGTAGTGCTGATGTTGCTGCTGCTGCTGCAAGTTTCATTTAATTTTTCCCTTATTAAATTTTATTTACGATTCCAGATTTCATACAGAACCCAAACTGAGATCAAACCCATGACGCCTTCAGCGCCGAGTCCAGCTAACATTGCTGTTACATTGTCAACTACACTCATACCTTCGGGCATGAATGGCATAGCACTTAGTCCTAGTATCTCTAGGATAATCGCTAATGCAGCAACACTAAGTCCTACATCAGCTAAGGCGCCTGCCCATGATTTCACTTTGTTTAAAGTTTCCATAATTGTCTCCTTACTTTATGGTACCACTTTTCTGTTGCTAAGCAAGTGGCCAGCTCCCTGTGATTATGCAGCTAGTGCAAATCCAGAAGGTGCAAAGTTATCGTTTGCATTTATGTTTTATAGACTCAAATACCAGTCAATCCTATTTCACCCCCACAAAACCACACTACTTGGAATCTAAAACTTCTTTGCATTTACCTGATGCATAAGTTTCGAACCAACGAGGAACAAAGGCATGTATGAAGCAAGCATATGCTGCTTTTTCCAACTGCCATGAAATCCACAAAGCTCGTTTGAAATGTTGCCAGCGTGTCATGCCAGCTTCTTCTACGTGTGATTTACATTTCTTACTAATCATGTTTTTCCTTAATGTGTTTTTGGTGGAGGTGCTGGGTTCTGCCCCCAGGTCCTGTATATCCTCTAACATCTATGAGGTTATTTAACCATATATCCCAGAGAAAGTAAATGGCTTTTCACGATATTCCTTGACCGTGATATAATTATCACTATACCATTAACATCGTATACGATGAATTTACTCTTCTTCTTGAGTATCGTGAATGTATAATTGGATAAGGGCATAATGCAATACCTTCATCAAATCTTTACGAGCATCAGCGTGACTTCCTTTTTTGCCATATCGCTGAGCATACTTAAGAACATTACCGATACAGAAACCAGTGCCGTGGCCTCCATCAATAATGAATTCAGTTGCTTGAAACTTATCTTTAGCATAGTGCTGTTCATATGTCCCATCAATATAATTCTTAAACTCTTCAATTAAATTGCCTTCATTAAATTTATAATCAATCATGTCGTAGTTATTTAAATCCAAGGTAATAGGTCCTATCGTATCAATTTCAATTGTTGAATTTTTATTAGCGAATTCGACTACGTTGTCGTCTTTTGCCATATCCAAGTCTCCTCATAATTTTCATTCGTTCGTTGTAATGCATTCTCGGCCACTTACTTATTTCTTCTTGAGTTCTACCACAACCAACACATTCTTTTGTTTTTCTATCAATTCGACATATCTGTACGCATGGTGTTACGTACATCAATCCCACCTACCAGTCCAGACATAAAAGACATGTAGTCCAATAATCTTACTTACGCTCAAAGATTTTTCTTTATTCCAAAACGGATCTACATAATTAGCGTGATAGAATGTAGCTCCATGTGATGGATCTACAGTGTTACCAATTATAACGTCACGTGCTATAACCATAGCTCTATCCCAAGCACGTTTTTCTCGAGGCGTATGGTCCTTTACAAGGAACGTCCAACTGAATTGTTTGTACTGATAAACAACATCACATATATTATCAGGAAAATGCGCGTGATTAACACGATTCATAGTTACGTGTGCCACAGCAATTTGTCCTTCTATCCTTTCGCTTCTTGCTTCATGATAGACGTTCATTGCCAGACAGTTTTGCTGTTTTGGATCTACTTCAGGTAGACCAAGCATAGCGATGCTAAATAAGCCTGCTGTTATACTCATAGTGATTAACCCACTTGTTATAGAAATAAATCTGTTCATTAGTATTTATTATAGCTCGTATTCCTCTTTTTCATGTACCATTCTATACTATTCTTTCGCAAATGTAAAGGAAAAAGTTTTGTTTGTTTTCAATAAGATACGTTTTTTTATAAATAGTTACGAAGGGAAACTGCTATGATAGATCCAATAAGCGCGATCGGAATGGCGACAGCCGCGTATAATGGCATTAAAAAAGCTGTTAGTACGGGTAAAGAGTTGCATGATATGGCGGGTACGCTGCAGAAATGGGCTACATCTATGTCTGACTTAGATTTTGCTCATAAGCAGGCTCAGAATCCTCCAATGTTTAAAAAAATGTTTGGCGCAAGTCAAATAGAACAAAACGCATTAGAAGTATGGGGCCATAAGCAAAAGGCTAAAGAAATGCGTGAGGAAATGAAAACACATATTAGTTTTTATTATGGACCATCTGCTTGGGATGAGATTGTTCGTATAGAAGGTGATATGAGAAAGAAACGTAAAGAAGCTGTGTATGCAGCCGAAGAGCGTAAACAGTTAATATTAGAATGGTTAGTAGGAATCATTGTAGGTGCGGCTGTTCTTGGCATCATGATTTTAATAATCTGGATTATAGGTTCAACACAAGGGAAATGGTAAATGTGGGTATTGCTATGGGTACAGTTAATGGCAACACAAAATGTAAATCACTTTCATATTGGTAATTATTCAAAAGAAGTAGACTGCCAGTCGGCTATGAGTGCCGCTGCTGTTTTAGTTACTAGTAAAAATGAAAGCGTTGCTTGCTTGTACGTAGATATTAATGACATTAGAAATTAGATAAAAGCTTCCAAAGTATTAGGAGCCTTTTCAATATTGTATGATCGAGTCTTGTTATCTTGCAAGACATACTCTGCTTCGATCATTTGCAAGTCACCACCTAAAAATCTTTTTACATTTTCTGCCATGTCCATTGCTGTCGTAACAGGCACGTTCTGACATATCATATTTAAGTTCTTTAGTCCTCCTTGTAATATAAAGTCTTTTGGCATCTTCATTATATCCAATGCTTCGCGAGTATTGATATAACGATCTTCATCGGGGTGGCATAAGGTATGAGGGAAGTGACCAACGAAAGCACCAATACGATCTTTTCCTATCTCAGTCATCTTTCTCATTATATTTCCACCAGCCGATAACTTATCAAACATATAGTTACACTTCTCAGAAAGCTTCTGGTGACCCCTTTCTGCCATCCAAACGCCCACATCCTTATAAGATACACCTTTATCTTCAATATAGTGTAAAGGATTAGTTGTCTTTTCAATTAGTTGAAAGAACTCAGGATGAGTAATTCCACCATGCATTTCTTCTAGTACGTATTGATAGTAAGGATTGTCCGAAGGTTTCTGTTTGCTATTCACCTGTTCAAACATTGGATCTGGTTCGTTTGTAGCAGATGAACGAATCTGATCTTCGATCTTAGTGTATGGTCGATTGTAATACGATAAGATTGGTACAGAGTTTCCTTTCCAAAAGAAATAGAATGATCTATCTCTAACCTGGCTTAATCCGTGGAGGATTGATTTGGTTTTGTAGATGGAGAAGACGTAACCGTTTCTTCTTCCGATTTCTCTAAGTTTTGCCACAACTGGTTCTCCCATTCGACTAGCGAGCCGTGGAGCATTTTCACCCCAGAACACAGTTGGTTGGATGGATTCGAGCACATACTCGGCAGACTTGACCATCCAATCATTAGTATTACTATCACCGCTGCTAGTAGGACTAAGTGAAGAAAGCCCCGCACAAGGGCAGACAGTATTGACCACATCCACTCTGCTAGGAGCAGTGTCCCCTTTATCAAGCAGTAGATAAGGAATATTATTATTATAATAGTTAAGAAGTTGGCTATCATTTGCTGTAAAATCCGTGTAAGAGAGGATGTATTCGGGTCGTTTCCCGAATACGTTTTCCATTGCTATTGTTTCACCTCCTATGAGAGGAACAATACTTGCATAATTCATTAATTCACCTTGTAATAATCTTTGTACCAAGTGACAAATTTTTCCACGCCATCAGCAATAGGTGTTGTTGGATTATAACCTAATTTCTGGAGTTTAGTCGTATCTGACCATGTGGCTGGAGTATCTGCCGGATGTGCTTCACAAGGATTACGTATTGCTGTGCGACCAAGGTTCTTTTCAATATGATCTACAAAATCAAGTAACTCTACTTGTTGTCCATATCCGATATTATATATCTCATGATAACTATCACTATCTGTGACAACTTTATCTATCACTAGGCTTATGCCATGAACAATATCTTCAACGTAAGTAAAGTCACGTTTCATATCACCAAAGTTATATAAGTCAATTGGTTTACCTTTTATAATATTATCAGTAAACTTAAACAGCGCCATGTCAGGTCTTCCATAAGGACCATACACAGTAAAGAATCGTAAGCCAGCGGTACGTTTAATTTTTGAATGACCAAACTGACATTCGTTTACTTTTTTAGACCAGCCATAAGGGTTGTTTTGATTTTCAGGTTTATCAACTTCATTCCAAGGTAACGGCTGTCCATGCATTACACATGATGATGAAGCATATACTACAGGAATATTGAGTCCTTCGACTTCCAATGCTTCGACGATACGCTGTGTACCAGTAATGTTTGTGTCAATATAGTGCTGTGGTTCGTCCATAGCGTGACGTGGATTTGCATATGCTGCAAGGTGTAAGACTACGTCCACGTCATCAAATAATTTCTTATCAGGATGAATGTCTTGAATATCGAGTTGTAACGTATCAACTCCATAGTCTTCTCTTAATATTCTTGCTCTTTCTCTTTTTAGTTCTACATCGTAGTAGTCATTAAAATTATCTACTCCTACTACTTGGTGTCCTCTTGCTGCATAGTATATTGCAGAGTGGAAGCCTATCATGCCGGCTTGGCCTGTGATAAATATTTTCATACGAAAAATTCCTCGAGTCCTTGTGGTTGGTTGCTAGTAGTGTTCAAAGCGAGATCGATAATTTCTTTCACAACCATTTCTCCATCGGAGTGTTGCTTCCAAAATTCAAACGCCATCTCTCTCCAATCATCTCTCATCGCAGGATCATTTTTAAGTTTGACCATTTGGTCGCGGCACTCATTAAAGTTAGTATAGTCAACGCCTAGAGTGCCAGAGTTTTGACATTGACTAATTGGTTTACCTTGTACAGGATGAATTACATTATCACAAAAGTGTTTGTGAAATAACGGTACTGTACCTGAAGCTATACATTCGGCGTGGCAATTTTCTATATTGTTACCATAGTGTTCTGCTTTTAAAAAGTATAAGTCAGAACCAAATGCTGACCGTGACATACGATCCATAGCTTCTGAGTTTATATATTGTGGATAAAGGTATGCACCTTTGCCTTCAACTTCTTTGCCATACAAATCAGGTGTAAACTTAACTTCATTAAATTGTTTCTCAGGTCTGAAATGATTTTCTACAATTCTACGATCTGTAGGATTGTCTGATTTATTATCACGATATAAGACTAAAGGATATTGTATAGAAGCTTCTAGTCCTTCCAACACAGTGATAAATCCTTGTTCCATCAAAGCATCTTGATGGAAGTCAATCATAACACTTGGTCCTTTCCACATAGCAGTACGGCCAATCCATCTTACCATGTTGTGTTGTTGTTCTTCAATAGGACGCCAGTACTTTGCACGGTGTCCATCATAATCAAAGCCAAGTCCCATCTTTGTAAGTGGAGTTTCAATCTTGTTTTTTCTCATAAACTTACAGAAATCATTTTCCATACTATGAGTCATAATAACATCTACATTTTCGCATACTTCTTTTAAGTTAGCATTACGTGCAATGGATGCTGCTTTATGATCTACGTTAATAAACGCTTTACGAATATTAATATGTTTAAGAAACGGAATAAAATTATCCTGGCATTCTTGAGGATGACTCTTTGAAGGTACTGAATATATGATACACAAATCAAAATATTCATTAATCCAATTGGCATTTATCTCCCATTCATTTGCCATTGAGAATTCTTTTTGCTTTATATCTAATCCTTTGGCTCTACCCCATTTTTTATCAGTAGCAGATAAGATATGAGCACCCGTTACTTTTTGCATTTGTATTGCACACTGTGTAACACCGCAACCTTCAGTGCCGCGACCAAGGACAATTGCAATTCTAGTCATTAATAAATTCCTTACATTCAATTAAAACATTATGTACGTATTTATGATCGTTTAACTTACGATTTCTAGGGGAAGGATGTGGTAAGACAAAGTGATCTTCGAAACCAAGACGTTTCAAATAGCTCGATACCATTGAACCCCATACAACTATCTTATCATAGTTTTTAAGACTTGTACATAATAAAGTGTGATCAAAAGTCTTAAATTTAAAATCCCATTCAGGATCAAATGATAAGTTAGTGAAGGAGACATGTGTGAGGTCCAGTTGATCTAACCAGCTATGAAATCTTTTGTACGCAGATCCCTTTGCCTTACTCACTGCTACCTTTGAAGGATTCATTCCAACAAAGATAATTCTAGACCGAAACGAATTCATATTCAATTCCAGCTTCTTCAAACATAGCTGAAGTTAAAGCAAATGATTCAACCCAATGCTCAGGTATTTCCTGATTAGGCATAACCACACGTTTAACACCAACTTGAATTACGCCTTTAGCGCAATCAGAACAAACAGGTAAACCCCACACGTATAATGTAGATCCATCAAGTGATACACCATTATATGTAGCGTTGTATATTACATTCTGTTCTGCATGAACAACATACCTGTACTTAATTTTCTTGACAGCGTATCTATTCAAATCATCTTTTATACCACGAGGAAAGCCATTGTATCCTTGAGCAAGTACCTGCCCTTTCTTTCCTATAGCAACAGCACCAATCTTAGATGACGGGTCCTTTGACCAAGTGCTTACTTCCTTTGCTAATCCTAGGTATCTTATATCCCATTTATTTGACAAGGTGAAAGTGCCTTTCATATACATGCAAGTTTTGTACTTGCCACATAATCATACCGGGTTGAAGTCCTTCATAGCTGTGGGCATGTCGATCAATTCTGTTTATGTTATCACATAGCAATGAGAGTACATGCATTTGCCAGGCATAATCATTCTTATAACCAAACACTACATCATTCGAACGCATTTGAACTACAGCGTTAAGTACATCATCACGAATGTAATAGCTCACAGCGTTTGTACATATGAAATCATTCTTTTCGTTTTCATTGTATTCTAGCCAGACAGAAGGACGATTGTATACCATTGTAGCTCTACGTCCATCAGGATTTTCAATTAACTCATCAAGGACATGACCATACTGTTGGTGGTACTTATCAGACCAGATAAGATGACCATAGTTTGAATTAATTTCACCGTGTTTATTTGCTGCGTATTGCCAAGCTTGTGGAACACTTTCACCAATATCATTTACGTTTGTGGATTGACTTTCATACCAATCTAATTCTTCTTGAATATAATCATAGTTTGGCGAACCAAAGATAGCAGGCTCATCAGCAACAAACGATGCACCAATCAGTTCAATAGTTTTTTGACCGGTTCTATCGATTGTAAATGCTTCATCATTGAGTTCACCAATAAAGAACTGGCGAATATCATGTACACTATGTAGTTTCATTTTTTACTCGCTTTGGACGATTTAGAAAGTCACGATCAGGATCTTGGCCATCAATACCATTATTCATATATGCAGCAAAGAATGAAGCATAGTTAATAATATCAATGCATGAATCTTCGAGGCTTTCAAAGTTTGGTTCGTAATTTGGATCAGATTCCATTGCTTCGAGTACTGATTGCATGCGTAACACTTTTGCATACATTGTATCAAGAAGAGTTGAACAACCTCTAGGGTAATACATTGCTTGTTGTATTCTAGAGCTTGGGTTCTGGTAATCATTACCTTTTCTGTTTTGTACTTCTGCAGCTTTCTGCAAAACTTTAAGTGATTCTTTACTCATTTATCTTGTACCTCTACCACGTATTTCACGGTTAACCTTAGGGCGAAAATGCTTGATGGAAGCACCTTCAATATACTCAGCCATGCCATCAATATTGAATTGACTAGTATTAATATATTTTATAACAATTTCTAAAGATTGTAAACCATTTTCTGTGAGAAACTCTCTAAATTTTCTACCAGATGATTCACTAATTACACTATCATCTAGAAAACTTCTTAGATGATTACCTTGGCGGCTATTGATGCTTGCAGATGGAGCGTCTGTTTTACCAATATAAAGTGTATAAGGTCCTAATGTAACAAACCAACCGTATACACCTTTTGCTTTGCTTGCTGCAAAAGGAGCCGGTCCTCTTTGACCAGGAATTCTTTCAAGCTTCTTAGGAACTTCTAAAAATTCATAATCAAAATCTACATATGGAAGAGATTTGCCGGCAAAATCTGGTAGATCTCTTGGAGGCATATTCTTTTTATGTAAACGTATTTTTCCATAAACTTCAGCCTCATCCCATAATTTTTTAATATCAATCGAACTAAGCATTGATGCTAAATTATTTAATATAGACATTATCTGTAATCCCGAATGTATACGTCCCAATGCGTTGCATTTTCTTTTGGCGTATCTTTTGCCCAACGATGTAAACGTGGACCACGTGGTCTGCACCATACACCTTGTGTAGGACGATCACGATTAATATCAAAGTATGGGGATTTGCGATAGTTCTTGATGAAGCTGTTGCGATAAGCAAGTAGTTCTTTAAGTCCAGCAATAGCAGGATCATCAAGAGTTTTAACCGTAAAACGATAATTTTCGGATGTACGATTTTTATAAGTTACATAAGCCATTATGATGCCTCCAGTAACTTTTCAAATTCTATTTCATTTGCTTTTTCTTCACGCTCAACATTCTTTTCAAGATCTTCACAAATATCGAGCAACTCAATAATTATTTGAGTACGGGCCATTTGTTGGTTGAATGCTCTACGAGCGAGACTAGACAATTTCTTTTTCATTGTCATTGCGTCTTGTATATCACGAACTATAATCATAGTATCTCCTTCATTTATAGATACTATTCTACCACAGTTAAAACCAAATGTAAACCTTTTTGTTTCGTTTTAAAACAATAACTTAGAATTTTGTTAAGAATTGTGCTATTCTTCCTACAAATGGTAACAGCATAAGTGCCATCATAAGATTCATACCAGTATGTGCCATAGCTATTCGTAAGGTATCACCTTTTGGCCAGCCATCAGATACAAAGATACCGGCTAACCATATGGTTCCAGTAGTTCCAATGTTAGCTCCTAACACAGCAGCAACTGCGGCTGGTAGCGGTAAGGCGCCTGAAGCAACTAACGCAATGATTGCAGTAGTTGATAATGAAGACGATTGCCACAAGAGTGTCATTACTATTCCACCAATAAACATGTATATCGGATTACCTAAAAAGAATTGTAAGTGGTCCATGTTACCCATTGACTTCATACCACCTGAGAATGTTTTAAGTCCAATGTAAAATATTACTAAGCCAACTAAAGCAGTTATTACGGGATTTCCTAGATCCATTTTCTTTACCTTCTTCCAAAGTTTTTTATTCGACATATTACAAACCTTTATCTAATTCCCCATGATTATCTTCATGGTTCGGTCCTACCCATCCATCAGGCTTCAATAGATCTGGTAGACCAAATGGATTAGGACGTCCTGGTTTTACGCCAACCTGTTTATTCATATTGGCTTTATATATCTCGTCCCAAGCTTTACTTGCATCAACATTGAATACATCAAGTGTACCGATAGCAAAAACACATAGATCAATCAAGCCATCTACAATTTCTTCTGAATTACCAGAGTTGGCAGCTTGCATAGTTTCATGTAATTCTTCTTGACACATAAGCAAACGGAACATAAGGTACTTGTTCATAAGTACTTTATCATCTTTATTCTTTTCAAACCATTCATTGACACCATACTTCTTATGCATGTCTGCCATGTCTTGTACCCAATTAGTACTCATACTTTACCCTTTATTGTTTTGTACATTATATCACCTTTTGCATAGTAAGTAAACCTTTCATGTAGTTTGCAACATCAGCCATTCTACAACTAAATGCCCATTCGTTATCATACCAGGCTAATACTCTAACTAAATTATTATTTGATACTCGTGTTTGTTCTGGTGCAAAAATACAACTTTCTTTTGTTGTATTAAAATCACTGCTTACGAGTGGCAATGGCTCGTAGCCAATAATGCCAGACATATCATTACGTGTGCTTTCATATACATGTTTATTAACAATGCTTTCAGTAACTTGTTCTTTAACTTGTACTGTTAAATCAATGCAACTTACATTTGGCGTAGGTACTCTTATTGCTCCGCCCATTATTTTACCATTGACAGGAGGATAAACTTCTCCTAGTGCCTTTGTTGCTCCTGTGCTTGTTGGAATCATATTGACAGCACCTGCTCTTGCTCTATAAGGATCTTTGTGCCTTTTATCTATAGTGCTTTGGTCTCCGGTGTAACTATGTATTGTTGTCATTTGTCCTGCTACAATACCACAGGTTTCATCTAATATTTTAACAAGTGGCGCTAAACAGTTTGTTGTACAACTTGCATTGCTAACAACGTGTTCGTGCTTCTGTATGTCATTATGGTTCACACCATATACTACTGTGCGTTTACATTCTTTAGCAGGCGCACTTATGACAACTTTCTTTGCTCCATTTATTGTATGATGCATGCATTCAACACCGTTATTGTAAGCACCCGTACATTCTAATACAACATCAACATTATGCCACTTTAGTTTTTTTATATCTCTTTCTTCTGTCCATACCAAAGGTTCATGTATAGGACCTGTGTAACGCCCATGCACACTATCATACTTTAACAAGTGAAGGTTTACTTCTTCTCCACCTGAAGCATTGATTTGAACTACATTCATATCATTACGTTGGCTCATTATGTGTCTTGCAACACAACGTCCTATACGACCGAAGCCATTGATACCTATATTAAGTTTCATTTATTTTTGGATATATTGCGCTAATTGCTTTAGCTATTACTGTGGCCAGTTCCATATGTTCTTTTTGTGTCCCGTTTGCAGAACGTAACTCGATATAATGAATCCAGCTACGAATGGTGCCATTAACATAAAGCTTAGAAACTGTGTTCCCTTCTGGCAAGATTGCTCTTGCCTGTTCTTTTGCGATTCCTCGTTCGAGTGCTTCATTGTAGATCCTCTTTACATGTTCGATTACAAACTTTTGTTGAGCATCCCACCAAGCTTCAAGTGCTGGATCGGTTGCTTCAATACTATTCTGACGATTCTTTTCGTCCTGTAGTCGTGCTTCTCTTAAAACAAAATCATTATTAAGATCATTGATGCTAGCATACCGCTGAGAAAACTCTTGAAATGAAAACGATCTGTGCCTGAGGAACTGCCTTGCGATGTCTCTTGTCGTTGTGACTTCGACACAGCAGCTTGCCATTTCGAATGGTGACCAGTGCTTGTGCTTGATGAGGTAGTCAAGTAACTTTCTCGTTGTTTTGGTGTTAGCCTGGTTCGATGGATTGGAGACACGGGCGCAATACGCGATGAGGTCTTGCGTGTTGTCGAGGCCCATGATACCGAGTTCACCGGAGTGTATGTGCCGAACAGGTTGTGAGTATGAGATGAGACGTGCATGCGTCAATGCAGCGAGCCTCCCTCAGCAGACAACGTTTTTACATTATCTGAGTTATCTACAATTGCCTGAATCATATCGTTATAGTCGCCTTCAGTTAACATTGTCTTCCACATGGAAAGAGATATTGTATTAAACACTGCAGCGATAGCGAGTGGTTCATTTTCAAAAAGTAAATCATCTGCGAAGTTCATTACTTTTTTGTATAATTTTTCTACATCTTGTATTTTATCATCTTGCATTTTATTCTACCTTAAAGTCCTTAAATCTTTCATTCATTTTTGTTTTGTCAAAAGTTGGAGTATCATCAACTAATCCATCAGAGCCGCCGTCTGCGTCCTCTAGCCTCATCTTGGAGCGATCTACTTTTATCGCGAACCGTTTATATTGGGTCGGATCGTTATAACGATTCTTTAATTGTTTCACTAGTATCTGGCCAAGCGAGTTTAGTTCTTCGTTTGAAATAAGTGCGAACATGAGGTCGGCTGTAGCGGGTAATCCAAAAGACTCGCTCGTGTCTTCAAGCCCAATATCCGAAGAAGAATAACCTGCACGAGTCGTCTGTGTTGCAGATACGATCGGTACGTCAAACTCCACCGCGAGACCTCGTATCTCCTCAGCAATTGCTTTAATGTAGGAGTATGAGTTGATTGCACCGCCCATTCCTTTCATTCTACTAGATGCACAAATATTTAAATAATCAATAAAGATAATGTCAGGTATGAAGTTCTTCTTTAACTTCAATTCATTTAACAAAGCACGGAAGTGAGATGTGTTTGCTTGGCCAGTAGGATATTCCTTAATGATAAGCTTACCGTTAGTACGAGCAGCAATAGTGGAAACCTTATTGGTTAGCATTTCTTTGGAAAGATGTTCTAGCTGATCAATCGGTACGTCAAGTAGATTAGCATCCATACGTTCAGCGATTCTTTCCTCACTCATTTCCATAGTTATGTATAGGACATTCTTGCCTTGAGTTAAAGCCGATGCACCAACATGACACATGAATAGAGATTTACCTACACCGGTACCAGCAAGAGCAATGTTGAGTGTTTTATTTGGAAGACCACCTTTTGTAATCTTATTAAAGAACTCAAGATCAAATGGAATCCTTTCCTCTTGCTCATGATAGAAATCATAACGTTCACCGACATTTTCAATATAGTCGTGACCAATGTTAGTATCAAAGGAAACAGCCAAAGCTTTTGATAGAATATCTGGTAAGGCATTCTTTGTAAGAGTCTGGTGTTTACCATCAATAATTGTAATTGATTGCATGATAGCATTATAGACTGCACGATCTTGACACCACTTTTCTGTAGTATCAACTAACCACTTATCATCAATCTGTTCTGTATCAAATATGCCAGGCATAATCTCCACAGCATGACGATACTGTTCATCATTAAATTTATCTGATTGATCTAACTCAATCTTAAATGATTCTTGAGTTGGCAGTTTATTATACTTCGCAACATACTTAGCAATCTCTTTAAATAGTTGCTGATAAACGCCTTCAAAATAGTCTGGTTGCACAAACGGCATTACCTTGCGTGTATACTTCTCGTTAGTGAGAAGGTTACGCAAGATAGTTTGTTCAATGTTAATATTATTCACGTTCGGATAGTTCCTTTATACGTTTATATGCGTTCTGTAATTGTTCTTGTAAATCTCTTACATTCTTCTTTAATAAATTAATCTCTGCTATCATTTGACCAGCGTTATTCATAGGAACCTCCCAATATTCTTTTTGCTCTTTAGTGTGAGCCATTGCGTCAATATCATCTTTACTTATCATAATTTATTCTACCACAGTTTTCATAGAAAGTAAACCATTATTGATTGTGTCCTCTACTCGTAGATAATATTTGAATAGAAGTTTCATCTGCCCATCCGTCATCCACTATTGCGGGTCCATGTCCTGTTCCATCAGGAGCAGCTGGTTCTTCCTCATCTAGCTTTACTTCTATTTGTTTGTCTTCCATGTTTTCATTTAAAGTTGACATCAATATGCTATGTAAGATATGACTAGCTGTTTTATCTAATCCAGGATCACCAGCCTTCACCCAATCAATTGGAGTATATTCTAAGCTATAATCAAACTTAAGTTCCATTGTTTGTTCGTTTATCTTAATGCTAGTGTAACTAATATGACAACTCGAATAATCGCCTGTAAGTATTTCAATATGCCAGTAATCATCCTTTTCAGGAATTAATCTGTAGTTTCTATTCTCTACCCACTCTTCAGTTATTTTCGTTTTGACCATAGATCAATGTCCCGTTTGCTAAATTAGTTTTTATTAAATCTTCAAGAATGATTCCAGCGTAGTCTTTAAACTCTGGATCTTCTGCACTTAAATTACTTATAGGAGTTTGACGGATAGCTAGCGTAAATGCTAACTTATTATTTACACCATCAAACTTTACGTTACCAAAGGCGCATATCGTACCTTTATATTTACTTTCACGAAACTCAACTTCCCAAGCTTGTGAATTATCAACGCCGTCCATCTTATGCAGGACATAATGAATACCTTCACTTACTTTATCTAAGTTAATCATTTCGCTAAGCTCTTACGTAATTCAGATCCTTCAAAGTTATTCATGCTTGCATACTTTTTTAGTACTTCGTTTTCAGGATCTAAACGCTTCAACTCACGAGCAAGTTGGTCAATCATTTCGTAATCCATTTTTGTTTTAATATGCTTACCCATTATTCTGCCTCAACAATAGTATCTGGATCTACCAGTGCTTTATGACCAATTGAATACTGCTTCTTAATAAACTCGCTGAACGCTGTTGTTTCAAAGATAGGATCCCAAAACTCTTTTTCTAGAGTTTGATCATATCGTACTTTACCAAACTCTTGGCCATCAGGACCATTAGCTTGTTGATACCAACCAGCCGAAGGTTTAGTAACATATCCACCAGCAAGAGCTACGTCAAGAAGACCGCTGTAACTTTGAACTCCACCTTCCCAAGATACGGAGATAGGAATCTTTGATTTTTCTTTTACATAACGAGACTTATCAACATTAATTACAAAGTCATAGCCTGTAATCTCTGTACCCTTTTTATTTTGCCTACGTCCAATGATCCAAATGTTATCGGCTGAGTAGTAGATACCTGTTCCACCACCTACGATATCTTTTGGAAATAATCCTATTTCTTTATAAGTATGATTAACTGCTATTAAAGGAATATCCTTCATAGTCAAGTAAGGTGTTACCATACGGAACAAACCTTTGAGTGCTTTTGCTCTTGACATATCAGCCACAGACTTTTCATTCAATGCATCTTCAAGTTCTTTCTTCGATGCAAGGTTACCAATACTATCAATAACAATAACAACTCGATCATTGCGATCAAGTTCTTCGAGTTGACCAACAAGATCAAACTTTAGTTCTTCTACATTTGCAATAGGTGTATGCAATACACGCTGTACATCAATATCAAATTGTTCAAAGTAAGATTGTGGTGAACCAAACTCAGAATCATAAAATAGCATGACTGCATCAGGATACTTTTTCATGTATGCGCTAGCCATGAGTAAACCAAAAGAAGTCTTAAAGTGTTTTGACGGACCAGCCAATACTGTAAGGCCTGGAGTTAACCCACCGTCAACTGAACCAGATAAAGCAACGTTTACCATTGGTACATCTGTTGGAACCATATCTTTTTCAGTAAAGAACTTTGATTCGCCAAGAACTTCGGTAGACTTAATCTTCGAGTTCTTTTTTAATTTATCCATAATTGACATTTTGTTCTCTTTCTCTATCGTCTAATTCGTAACATTTGCGATACTCATTGTTTATTCTAATACATTTTTCAATAATTGTAAACCCCTTATCGAAATTTACTAGAGCTGCAGTGTCCTTTGGAAAGCATGCGCCACCATATCCTTGCTTACCATCTGGCCCAGGAACTTTAGTATGCGAATGTCCAATACGTGAATCAGTACCAATAGCTTTTACGACCTTATTAAATGTTTGTCCTTGACGAGCAATTGAATCATATAACTGATTGAAGAATGTAACCTTTAATGCTAAGAAAGAATTTATGCCATACTTTACAAAGCTGGCTTCTTTCGGAGTCATCTTATATACAGGACATGGTGTACATAGGCTATACTCATCATAAATCTTTTCTAAGAAATTAGTGTTTACTTCGTTTCCACCAAAGACATGAAACTCTGGACGAATAAAATCTTCGTTAGCAGCTTTTTCTGTAAGAAACTCTGGATTGTAAATGAGATTATATTTTTCAAACTTATCAAAGAAAGTAGGAACGACGGTTGACTTTATTACGATAGGAATATTAGGACCAAGCGCAAGAACAACTTCAGTTAAAATAGAATCGTCAATAGATCCATCTTCACCAAACGGCGTAGGCACACAAACAAATGCAACACTGTACTTTGTAATATCAAGTTCATGTACACTATTTCCATACTTTGGATCTACAATATACTTTTGTAACTTAGGATGATTAAATCCATAGTCTACAGCTTTACCAACAAACCCATGGCCTACAATTATCATCTTCATATTACGCCCCTTCATTTTGTGCCACTCGTCTACGTAGATCACTACTACTAAATCTATGTTCACGCTTATTAAAATATAAACGAATACCTTTACGACGACATACTTCTTTACCAGTAAAATCTTTGTTCTTGTATTCTTCACCCATGATTTTTACATTTATGTCAAACATTTCTAATATGTCAATCACGTCATTTTCACCTTGATAACAAACTATCTCATCAACGTATTTTACACCAGCCAATTGAACATAACGTTCTACCAATGTTTGTACTGGTGCATTCTTATCATCTCTGTCAAGAGAAGGATCTACCTGTAGACCACATATAAGATAATCACAAATAGTTTTAGCTTCACGTAACATTGCTACATGACCAGCATGTAATAAATCAAATGTAGATAATGTTAAGCCAATTGTTTTAGTAGATTCCATGTTTCTTCCCATGTTTTAACTTGATGTACGCCTTGTCCAGCTGAGGCAAGAGCCCAAGATAGTTTATAGTCATTGCCACCCGGTTCCATTTTGTCACCAAAGAATTCAATACGATCATTTTCTAAATCAAAGTCACGTGTTATTTGTGACTTGTCACAGCCAGGTAATGTAATATCGATTCCAGTATCACCTGCAACTTCAAATAATATATGTGGGTATCTTTCTTGCATTGTAGTTGCAATCTGTACGCGTTCACTTTGATGATAATCCCATTCTTTGTACATAGCTCTTTCTTCAAGCGTATTGTTTCTTCCTAGGATACTAAAGTTTACAAGACCAGGACGTTGATCAAAATGCATACCAGTTTTGCAGGGAAACTTTGATTTGAGTATATAATCTCTTAGATCAAACTCTACGTCTAAAGGTAGTGCAAAAATTCCAGAATGCAAGTTCTTATCCTGTCGCCAAACATCGTTTCCTGAACAATTATAAACCTTTTCACATAGATTGTAAATAGTAGATCCTATTTGTTCTAATGTTTTTTTCCTATCTGAACCAGTAACTAGATAGCACGTATTGTTCGTAGCAAAATCCTCGAACCATTTTGCAAATACAGAATCTATTTTCATTCTGCTTTCTGTTAAAGTACCATCCACATCAAATATAAACTTACGCATAACCAACTGTCTCTCTCTGTATATCGTTATGATTAAACTCTGCCCAATACAATTCAAAGGCAACACCATCTTTTAAACATTCAAATTGATGATAAACACCGGGCTTGACTTTTGTGTATTCACCTGGTTCTAGTATTGTTTCATCAACCAAGTCATAATCATTTTGCCATACACGAATAAGCATACGACCAGACTCAACATAGAATCCATTCCATTTAAACTCGTGTAGATGTTTGGAGCAAACACCACCTTTATTCATTTCAATTCTATGAAACTCAAGAACACCATTCATTTCAATCTGTTCTGTAAGTCCCCATACTTTACCTGCTTTCATGCCATTTCCTTGCATCTTCTGGAGTGTTAATTTCTATTCCATTCCATTCTACACTAGTTACGCCGATTTGTACACCATTTTTTAACCATCGTAGTTGTTCTAGTTGTTCGATCTCTTCTTCTTTTTCTATTGGAAGTCTTGGATACAACTCTAACATATTTCTTTTATAACCATATACACCTAGGTGCCAATCTCCGTATCCTGTTATGCCTCTCCCAAACCAAAGTGCTTGATCTCCAGCTCTAATCATTTTTACTGAGTGAGGATCATTCTGCTTATCTTTTGGCATAGGTGTCCATACGGTTGTCACCTCATAATTTTTTAAATGCCAATGAACATTGTTTATTATTTCTGGTGTAACGTCTGGCATGTCACCTTGTACATTTATATATTGATCATAGTCTAGTTTTTCTAAGGCAGCTCCAGCACACCGCTCGGTTCCATTACTGAATTCTCTGTTGTCATATATCACGTGCTTGAGTGGAACTGCATGTGCAACAGATCTATGATCAGTGAGTACATACGTATCAAATCCAGACTTAACGCAAGCATCGTAAACTCTACGAATCATTGTCGTTCCACCAAGATTACATATAGGCTTACCTGGAAATCTACTTGATTCGTATCGAGCAGGAATTAATATCGCTGTGGTCGTCAAATTAAACTCTCTAAAATTTCTAATACCTGTTTACTATTATCTTCTACACCAATGTCAATAGCACTCTTTACGCATGTTCTTGTAAAATCTAAGCTGAATCTGTTGCCGTTGCTATCCATCCCTGTGTTTATTAAATATACGTTACATACTTCATTCGTTATTTTATCCATAAGCAAATCACTATAAACTTTAACTGATCTTGGCATAAACGGTGATCCGTAACAAGGAGAGAATATTTTCTTTATCTCATCGCTGCCAGCTTCTGTTCCAGGCATTTGACTTGTGTAACCAGTTTCAAAGAAGCGTCTAACCGTATTACCACTTATTTTACTTACAGGTGGAAACCGACCTGTTGCATCCATAGTTAAGAAGAATATATTATCAGGATGACCGAACTGATCCTGATCAGTCCAGGCATTGCTAACACAATCTATAGAATAACTTAATCTTGCGTTCGCAGCTCCAGGATTTTCTACTACAAGAGTATCTCGTTTCTTTGCTTCTTCAACAGCATTAAAAATAGTTGGGTGAGTCTCTTGAGTTAATCCTTCTGATTTAGCATAACAACCGGTTTCTATAATACGAATGCCTTTATCGTTCCATGACACTTCATCATCAGATATAAGACGAAACTCTGGATCACTACTTAACGTTGTTTTACCTGTGCCGCTTAATCCAAACATAAGGTTTGTTTTATCTTCATAAGTAAAAGCTGCACAATGCATAGGAAGAATGTTTTGATCTGGTAGTTCAAATCCTAAGATACTAAACACACCTTTTTTAATCTCACCAAGAAACGTAGTACCACCAATAAGCATTGTCTTTTCATCTAAGTGCACAGCAATAGTAGGTTGGCATTTTATTTCTGTATTATGAATGATAGTCCAGTCTGCGCAATGTTCGTACGGATTATCTACAACAGTAAACATATTACGTACAAACTGTGCATGTCTATCATCATTTGTTTCTACACGAAAACAAAAACCTGATGTATAGAAAACAAGATTATGCTCTGTATCATACTCATTTATATCTTCAAAGAACTCCCAGTAATTGAGATCTTTACCGATCTTGTTATACTTAGGTCGTGTTAGATCTAAATGCTTAGTTCTATTTCCAAAGTGTACTTTATTTTCAGGAGAACGACCGGTTGGTTCAGTTGTTATTTCTATATTGGGCATAACTAAATTCCATTATGTTTTCTACTAAGTTGTCAAAATCAGAAAGCTTTAACATGTTTGGTCCATCAGATGGTGCACTGTCTGGATCTGCATGCACTTCTATAAAAAAGCTAGAAATGCCGAGAGCAGCACCAGCCCGAGCAAGATGAGGCACGTACTTGCGATTTCCACCAGTCGAGGTTCCTTGACTACCTGGTGTTTGTACTGAATGAGTAATATCGTAAACAAATCTATCACCAAGATCAGCAAGTAAATCATACATGCCAGTGAAATCATTAACAAGACGTCCGTAACCAAAGCTTGTTCCTCTTTCTGTTATCCAGACTTCTTCGGCTCTTTTAGTCTTAGATAATATTCCTTTTACGTCCCATGGTGCCATAAACTGGCCTTTTTTAATATTTATGATTTTTTCAGTTTTACATGCTTCTACAATCAAATCAGTTTGCCTGCATAGGAAAGCTGGTATCTGTAATACATCAACAGCACTATTACTTCCTTGATAAGCTAAAGATCTAATTTGATCTACAGTATGAACATCTGTAAGAATCTTTAGACCCGATATCTCATTTTTAAGATCTATAAATGCATGATTAGTTGGATATAAACCCAATCCTCTTTCACCATCTATCGATGTTCTATTAGCTTTATCAAAGCTAGCTTTAAAGAAATATTCCACACCATACTTATCGCAAACTTGTTTACAATGTTCTGCTATTTCTCCTGATCTGCCTATACTCTCATGTTGGCAGGGTCCTGCAATAATTCTCATCTATCCATTCCTATAAACATATTCTAATGCACGATCGGCTTCTACTTCCATAGGCCGGTTTTCGTACCAGTTACCAGTTTCACGATCAAACTCTTTACATAGCATAGCAATTTCAGATGTTGTGATAGGATAACTACGTTTGACCGCGTTACCTGCAATTGCTACCATGATTTGGTACATCTTACTGTACCATCCAGTGTTACTTATAGTCATATAATCTGACGCTAATTTCTTTGGCCAGAACGGGCAATCGTGGTAACTTGACCACACAACATTATGATTATCCATTTGTGATTTACGATGTTCAATTACTTGCTTTGCCCATTCAGGTGGTAATCTATCTATGAAGTTATTAGAGTGCTTTTTTTCTTCATATGGATACTTAGCCATAAGTTCTTCTGGATCTATAGGATAACCTGTGTGATTACTAAATATGAAATTGTAAGCACCAATGTAACTACCAGGGATGTAATACATCCGAGACAAGTCCTTAGTCTGTTTATCTCCGATGTCTCCGAGATCTGTGTTAAGCGCGTACCAGAAATGTCGAATTCGTACTCCATCAACTGATCCTGTAAGCGGAAAAACAAGACGGAACTTCGGTAGATCACGAGTGGAACTAGCAGTGCTATAACAAATAAATTTATGTTGGCCAAAACGATCCAGAAGCTCATTCTCTAGATCTCCTTTAAATTCATGATCATCAACGTCAACAGCCGCCCAAGCTCCCCAGCTAAGTACATTTCTGTTGGCCCGAGTAGTTCCGTCTTCGTACGTAGCCGGCGATATAAGTTGTGCATCTTTCTTTCCTTTTAAAGGTTGTTCCGCTAATTTATATAGGAACTTTTCAAAGCTTGGCCATTCTTCAAAGTCAAACCTTTTATGAGTCTTGTTGTCAAACTGACTATTAAATACTGTGACAGTATAATACATTATGCAAAGAAATCCTCCAAAGTAGCAACCGGCTCAGCTGACCAACCCACAGCATCGAGGATTGGGCGAAGCGGTTCAATAAAAGTCTTATCAAACATTATACCATAGTCTATATAGCTTTGTAAACCAATTTCTTTCGGTAAAATGCCAGGAAATGAAATAACATTTTCTTTGATAGGATTAGGAGTTTTAAGATAACAAAACTTAATTTTTTCACCGTTCTTAATCGTTTCATATTTACGTTCAAGCGAGTTTTGCTTGATAGCATGATTATATAGCAATGAACCACGTACATGTATTGGGCAGCCTTTGCTATATATGTTCTTACGGTCTTTCCATTTTGCTATCTCAGTAACTCCACGAGGAAATGAGATGTCTTCTGGTGCGAGTGATGAGAACTCATTACGGAAATTACGGATAAATTCTTGTACGTCAGATTGAGAACCTTCAATAATAACTTTGAATATTTCTTTGAATTTATTACGAACAACTTCTGGTGTAGATGACTTGATAGCTTCAATACCCATCATCTTTAATTTTGGTGTAGCATACTGTACACCTTCGGAGTTATGTACGTTGAGGATATATCGTTTCTTTGCTGTCCATATACCACGATCGGCAATAACTTCACGAGCCATTTCCATACGAGGAGTGTAGCCATTCATTACATGAAAGAATGCAGAATAAGAATCTTTTAAAACGTTTTCAAAATGATCATTACAGATTTTATCAAGGAACTTAACAGGATCTTTAGGATTGAAGTTCTTTACAAATGGACTCATATTGATATAAACTGAATCGGTATCGATTGCAACCACATAATCTTTCTTGGTGCCAAGCATCTTATTCATTTCGGAGTTGATTGCTTCTTCGGCCCAGCGGATAACTGTTTGACCAGTAAGTGTAACTGATTCAGCCAGAGCATTATCAAAGTACTTAAAGTATTTGTTGGCCAATGCACCATACAATGAGTTAAGCAGGATTTTGATTGCCATCTGATTATTTTCAAGCTGGTTAATCGTAGATTCCAAAGCTTTGTCTTTTGTTTGCTCATACATCGATTGTGTTTTAAGCATTTTCTTTTTAATAACTGTACGTTCAGAATAGTAGTCAACAATCAATTCAGGTATGATACCTTGAGACTTTTTAGTAAATGGTACACCCGAAGCACATACAGCATAGTCTTCGCATACTTGCTTGTGACGATCATGATCCAAATAATAATCAGGTCCTTGTGGAAACCTGTATGTGTAGTCTTTATATAGATTTTCTGGAGATATGTTTTGCTGTACAATAATATTAGGATATAGAGAATTCAAATCAAAAGATACAACCCAATCATGTGCACCAACCTGAGGATCTTTTACATAACCACCAGCAATAGACTTACGTTCATTATCAGGATTACCAAAGACTGCATATGGTACAGACTTAATTTGATTTACTGGTGAAACAATGTTTTTACTAAGAAGCCTGCGATAGATAATAGATTCCCATATGTTTGTTACACCAAACACAGCGTTTAAATTAACGCCACCTTTATATGCCATCGTTAAGGCAAGAGATATAAGCCCCATCTTCTGATCAATACGATCCACAAGCTGAACATCTTTAATATTATAGTCAATAAACTTTTGGTGATCTTCTTTATATAACGTATATAAATTACCATGTTCTTCATATGACAACTTACGTTCACCAAGAACTACGTGGCCAATATGATCGAGTTTATACGATTCTTGGTTGCCATATGAGTATCCAAACTTTTGAAATAACTCGAGATAATCTGCTGTTTGAATGCCAACTAATTCAAAAGTCAATAGTTCACGTTGCATTTTTCTGACAGTACGTTCGTTAACCATGTTCCAAGGAGATAACCGACGTGCAGCTTCTTCGGATCCAATCATGCGAATACGATTTACGAGATATGGAATATCAAAGAAATCAGAGTTCCAGCCAGTGATAACATCAGGATAGTTCTTTGTCCAATAACCAAGAAACTTGGCGAGCATATCTTCTTCTGAGTTACAATGGTGATACTGAATCATATCACCTTTCATATCTACCTGTGTTTTTTCATAGTCATAAGTATCGAGTCCCCATACCTGATAGATAGAGGATTTACTTGATTTCAATGCAATAGAAATGATAGGATACGCAGCTTCTTCCGGTGTAGGGAAGCCATCATCAGATGCAACCTCAATATCGAAGTTAACTACGTTGATGTGATTAACATCGAACTTAATGTCATCTGGATATAGATCTGTAATAAATTGGTGAATGTAGTTTGTAGTACCAAAGATCTTAAAGTTCTCGGTATCTTTATATGTTTCAATAAAATCTTTTGCTTCAGACATTTTGCTGAAGTTGATTTCTTTTAAGTCATGACCTTCAAAGGATTTGTACTTACCTTTTTCTTTGACGGGTACAAATAACTTAGGAGCAAACTTATGTTTCTTTGAAACTGGTGTACCGTTATCTGTATATCCACGGTACAGGATAGAATTGCCATAACGATTGATAGACGTATAGAATGCCAAAAAATAAAACCTCCATTGTTGATGCTATTCTATCATAAAAAAAGGGGATTGTAAACCCCCTAAATTTATTTTTTATAGTTCACTCAACAATGTTTTAAGTTTCTTTTTGCTTTTGCCTCTGACTTTTGCTTTGCTAACATCGTTCATTGGCACTTCACCGCCTTCAGCTACCATCACTACTCCAAGCATACCCATTGTTGCGTGCGGTGTACAAACATACACATACACACCTGGTACATCGAAGGTAATGCTAACTTCTTTGTTGTTCTTACTTTTTCTTGGAATGTCCCATCCATCTGGTCCTGCAACAAATTCTACGTTGTGTCCTTTAGATGTTGGTACCCACGTGATTGTGTCACCTACGTCAATAGCGACAACATCTTCGCTGTACACCATCTTAGCACCATCGTCACGTTTATTTAACATTTCGATTGTTACGTCTGCCGCGAATGCTGGAACAGACAATGAAGCCATAACGGCTACTGTAGATAAAAGTTTCTTCATTATGAATTCCCCTGTGTTGTTTTGAAAGGGGCCATTACAGCCCCTTCAGTTTTTATTTACCACCCTTCTTCTTTTCGATAGGGTTTCTTAGATATGTATGATCTGGATCAATCATTGTTTATCTCTTTTATTTGTAACATACAACGCTTAGACTCCTCGTGATACCCAAGTCGCGTTAGTTCTGCCGCTGCCCGTGAGTACCCTATCACCTTCGTAGTACGGTCTAATGAAGACCACAATGCCGATAAGGGCGAGTATATACAAGACATTACTGTTGACATTCATACCCATCCTTTTAGGTTATCGTTATAGTCTTTGACTAATCGATAAGATGGGTCGCCCATAGCTACTCTTTTAATGTCTCCTCGACCAATACCAATATCATTTAATTCATGATCTGTAAGTCTCGAAAGTTCATTATATGTGTTTCTATAAGTTTGTCTGTTACGTAGTTTCTGTAAGAAGTTGTTTACTAGATTTGTCATGGTTTACCTCGTTTTGACCAATGTTGATTTTACGAGGACGCTTCTCTTCAGGTAGGATGACTTCTAAACTGACTGTCAAAATCCCATCCATCATGTCTGCTCCAGTGACTTCTGTGTATTCGCTTAACCGATATGACTTCTTAAACTTTCGAGCACTTATACCTTTATGAACGTAACTATTTTGATCACGCCTTTGTGGTCTATCACCAGTGATAGTAAGCACGTGGTCTTTGATTTCAATATCAATATGATCTTTATTAAAACCTGCTACTGCAAGCTCAATCTCATATTTCATACTGTCGTGTTTGATTACGTTATGTGGGGGATAAGTATCCTTCGCGTGGCTGTGTATTGATTCCAGCTGATCGAAGATGTGGTCGAAACCTAAGAATGCGTTTCGGGGATATACGAAATTACCTGTCATTTTTTCCTCCTATGACTAGCAAGGTTATATTGGGCCCGATCATTCGGCACCCATATTATTTATATAGTTATTGCTATTACAAATGTAAATAGCTGGTATTCATTTATTTCCAATATTATATTTTGGACACAGTTCCCACTGGTCCTTTTCTTTATAAGAAATTATTTTAATCTGCCGCAGTGGAGCAACGTTGAGTTCTTCTTTACGAACAAAGTCAATAAGACCCCAATCGCTCAACAATGTAGCAATAGTATTCCTACGTGCAATATCGTTTTCTTCTAGATTAGCTTTCTTCCCATCTAGCATAAACAGCTCTTTAAAGTGTACAATAAAGTACCGGCCTTGTTTATGTAAGATGTGGCATGATTGAAACAACTTACGATCTTTGCGTGATGCTACGCCGATACGAGTAAGTGTTTCACGAACCTTTAAAAAGTCATCTGGTTCGTTTAGTGTAATCTCCAACATAGTAGTTGGTGACCATTCAATTACATTATTTTCTTCCACCTTTACTCACCTTCTTTTCTAATTCTTTAATTTGCTCAGGTGATAGAAGTGAAAGAGCTTGTTTAGCTTTATCATTGCTATAGCCATAATACTCTTTTACCACTTCAATATCACTTACTAAGTCAGGTTTGTTCCATTTTGAAAAACGTTTCCGCTTCCTGACAATATTTATAAGAAAATGAAATTGAAGCTTTTTATCGAGGTGAGCATATTGATTCATCTCGTTTGCTATAGCTACAGTGTCTGAGAAATAAGATAGACCACGATTCACCATGAAAGCGTTATATTGCTTTTCAGTTATATCGTCAATCATTATATCTTGTTTAGTAAAATTAATTGCGTTCAAATATTCAAAAGGACTCATGATGATTCATTATAATTAAGAAAAATTAATCCAGAATGACTGGATGTTTGAAGAGAGCCACTACTATGTGTAATGGCAAATGTTAAGTTATCACCTGCTACAAAACTTTCAGGTGTAATAGCAGTGTGATTGCCGCGTGATCCAGTAGATGTACAATCCACAACTACTGTCTTAGCTGTAGCGCTACTATTTTTAAATAGCGTGACAGTAGTGTTACCAGATCCTGAAAGAGTATTTAATTGCATAGAAATATTTTTAACAGTGCCGCTGAAAGGCATACGATAACCGCTGTTCGTACCAGTAAGTACATGATTAGTTACACCAGTAAGACTTTGAGAATTTTCTAAATCATCATCAACTGAAATAAAGGCGTTTGGAGGAACTCCATGTAGTTGTGTAACACTCGATAGATTAAAGTGTTGTCCGTCAGTAATAAAATCACCTGATTCAGCAGAATCTAGATTACCAATAAAAATTGGATTGACAAGAACAAACCTGTCGTTTGCACTATCTCTGAATCCAGCAGCTTGATATGGTATTTCTTGTGGCATTATATCCTCATACAATTATAACACTATTTATAGTGCACGTACAACAGTTTGCATCCGCATGACATCCAATGAAATATCATGACGAGGATCATGGTGAATAAAAGATTGTGCACAACCATCTGGCATAAACTTGTCGTCAATGTCTGATCCCCATAACAATCCATCAAGGAAAGATCGAGTATCTCTTACGTTCCACCAAGGATATGGTATTCCCTTATCGCATGAATATAAAAGTTTTTCCATAAGAACTGGATCAAACATATTGCCGCGTGTGTATACGCGCCGTATATCCATTCCTTGTGTATATTCTGTGATAAAGTTCCAAAGGTTAGAAATAGATACATCACTCGGTGAAGGCTTGAGTTGCTGTTGAGCCTGCTCTGATTGCTTTCCCCACCATTCTAAGGTAGATTTATCTATTTTTCTGCCAAACTTCTTTACCTGTTCCTCTACATCAAATTTAATAAAAGCTGTGTCTTCTACTAGGTTATCGTAGTTATAAGGATCTAAAGCATAGTTACTTTCATTGAAACGAAGAATAGCAAGAGATACTGCAACTCCAGTATATTGATTTCCTAACGTTTCAAAATCGTATATGATACAATCGTCCATTATTTAAAATCCACGTTTGCCATGATTTCTGTCATACATGCTACAACATTTAATTCATGGTCTGCCACAAAGGCATCTTTGTATTGATAGTCTGCAAGGATAAGAACTAATTGTGGAATAGATCGAGGTTCTATAAATTCATTCATATTATCATATAAGCCACGAAAGATTCCTACAGTATCTTGGTCCATATTGTTTACGACCCAAGACCTCATCTTCTTGAAATTCTTTTCTTTTAAACTGGTAGAAAGCTCAGCAAACCCAGCTCCGCTAGGATTAATATCACTGCCATCAATACTACTCCCACCAATACTGCTTCGTTGTCCTTCATTTATTACTCTCCTCCAGTCCGGTGCGTATTTCATAATTAGATCAGCTACAGCTTTCGAATCATAAGATACGTTTTCTTGGTCTAATATATATACGAAACGTTTATAAAATTGAGCTGCAATATCAGCTAGTGCTTTCTTTGACGTATTAAATTCATATACGCCACACCGAGAATGTAGGGGTTCAATAACACGATTCTTAAAGTTACATGTTAAAATGAAACGGCAATTATTTGCAAACTCTTCCATGAAACCACGAAGAGCTGGCTGTGTTGATTGTGGATTAAGATAGTCAGCCTCATCGAGAATGATAACTTTATATCCACCTTGTAAAGATACAGACGAAGCAAATTGTTTTATCTTGCCACGTAGTGTATCGATGTTGCCTTCTTCAGATCCATTGATTACTATATAATCGAGATCGAGCTCGTTACACATAGCACGAGCAATTGTAGTCTTACCAAGACCAGCGGTACCAGTAAACAGCATGTTAGGCATGTCACCAGTATCAACTATTTTTTGAAATGTATTCTTTAAGTCTGCGGGTAAGATTGTATCGGCCACTTTCCGCGGCCGGTACTTTTCAACCCATAAGAAATCTTTACTCATCTGCTCTCCTCATAATGTAATAATAATATTTTAAACCAATTTTGAGCAAATGTAAACTATTCAGATTCCGCAGCCTCTTCTTCATCGCGTTGTTCTACGATTTGTATAAGCTGAATACACTGGTCTCGTAGTGTACCAATAGTACTAAGCTCTTCGCCTTTGAATCCACCACGCTGCGTAATAGCATCAATAACTGCTACCGCTGAACGGCTAACTCGGTTACATAGATCATAAACCTGTTCGTGATCTGACATAATAATCTCCTATTAATCTTTGTAGGTTGAGGACTTTTCGAGGGCTACCCAATACTTTAAGTCCATATCATCTGAAGTACTGGTGAACTGTGATATAAGCTTCGATGATATTTCCACTTTATAATCAGATGGAATCATACGAAGGTTACTAATATTTAAAATGAATTTAAAGTCTTCTGACTTGTATTCTCCATCAACATCAATAGAGTATGTATTCGATGTACTGTTAGTTGTATCTACAACTGTAAGTGTAACTACACCATTTGAACCAGTAATCGATACCTCGCTGTGGCCAAGTGCCGAAGCAGCACGTTTCAGGTTGGCAAGTGTTGTTTGATCCAAAGTAAAAGTAACTTCGGGATCTGGCATATTAATTGGTTTACTTGGAGACGTAAGCATTTCTGTATCTGAAAAGAAATACTTAATCTTTGCTCTACCTGACGTATCACCAATTGTAGCAAATTGATCGTCAAGTTTTAGGTTAGCGGCATCAAATAAATTTACAACCGATAAGAATTCTGGTAGATCGTATATGCCAAACGTACGATCAAATTCTTCCGGCACAGTTGCCTGAGCAAGAATATTCTTAGCTTCAGACATAGTCATAACAGACTTCCCTGGATGAATCACTAAGTTAGGATTAATCGAAGAGAAGTTCTTCAAAGTTTGCATAGTAAAGCTGGATAGTTCCATAATCAATTCCCTTTTAGTTTACTAAAATTTTTCTCTTTGTGAAACTCGAGTTTGTTTTCGAACTTCCCTTCAAGAATATCACCTTTATGAGAAATAACAAACACGTTAGTATCGTCATCTAATGTGTGTATTATCTTCATAAGATTGTCAACACCTTCATAATCTAAAGATGAATCGAATGTTTCATCCAAAATAAGCAGGTTAGTTGCAACCGAGTTCTTCATCTTGGCTATCATGCGCCAAGTAAAGAGTAACGCCAGATCGATACGCTGTTTCTCACCCTCGGAAAACGAGTCGTAAGTAAAGGCGTCGCGATGTCTGGATCGAATAGTTTCTGAGAATGCTTCGTCCAGGTGAAAGGATACGAAGAAATCTAGAACCTGTAAGTATTGATTTACGAGTTTATTTATAACCGGTAAATACTGTTTAATAATTTTTGTTTTAATTCCTGTGTCTTTGAGCATTTCTAGTATAACACTATTATAACTCAAAGATTCGTTTAAGTACAATCTTTTTTCAAATAAATCGTCTTTTTTTCCTTTTAATAGTTCAAGGTCAGTTTTAGACTTGGCCACATCACCATCGTTGCCGCGTATCTTTGTTATTGCATCATTGATATTTTGTATCTGGCCTTGAAGCCTCACGATTTCTCGATTGTTAGAAGATATAGATGCTGTTTTATTTCGTATGTCTTCTGAGGTATTTGTAAGTTGACTTAAAGCATCTTCCACAACAGTTGACTGATCACCTACATCGTCTAAAGCTTTTTGTATTTCTGCTGCTTTTGTCTTAGCAGTAGTAAGTTTTGTTGATCGTAGTTCTGAATCAATATCTTGAGAACATGTTGGACATGTATCATTTTCCTCGTAAAACTTTGTTTCTTTAACGAGTGTAGAAATCTTCTGATTGAACTCAGCTTTGTATTGTAACAATGCTTGTTTCTTATCATGATTCTTTTTAAGGTCTTCTTGTAAGCCAATAGAGCTTTGATCAATCTCATCTGACAAAGTAGCATTACTTGTTTGCAATGTTTGTATCTCGTCATTGACATCTTTTATTTCAAGTTCTTTACTTTCAATCTGGTCGTTACTAAGACTTTCAACCTCTTTAATATATTTTGATTGTAAGTCAATCTTTTCTTTTGCGAGTTCTAAATCATATTCTGTAGACTTTATATCTTCTTTGAGTAAACCATTCTTTTCTTTTAGAATAGTATTCATCTTAGAGAATACATTAATATCCAGAAGATCCTCGATAACATCACGCCTAGCGCCGGCTGCAAGTTGCATGAAGGGAATGAAGGAGGAACTGCCGAGCACGACGATCTGGTGAAAGCTTTTATGATTAAGCTTAATGATGTTTTGCTCGAGGATCTTCTGGTACTCTTTGGAATGAGAGGACTGATTTATCATAGTCCCGTCTTTCCAAATCTCGAATATGTTTGGCCTGATACCACGAACTATTTTATAGTTCGAACCAGACACGTTGAATTGAACTTCAACTAGACAATTCTTATTATTAATCGAATTAAGAAGTTGAGGCTTACTAATATTTCTATGTGCTTTACCGAATAACGCAAATGCCAAAGCATCAAGCATGGTCGATTTGCCTGCACCATTGTGGCCTACAACCAATGTAGTTTTTGAGTCAGTAAAGTCTACTGTGGTAAAAGAGTTTCCTGTAGAAAGGAAATTCTTCCACTTTAAGGTGGTAAATTTAATCATGCTATTTCGAGTGTCTGTGCTTCCACATATAGATCGTTCATTTCTTTTTTGATACGATCTTTATCCAACTCTGTCTCCACGTTATCAATGTATGTATTAACGAGAGATGTTGTATCTTCAAGAGATACGTTTTCATCTTCTACGTTACTTCCAATAAATTCTGAAAAATTATCTTGAATTTTGAGTTCATATATTTTCCTATTCTGTATTCTATCAACAAATCGGTCGAATGTAAATAGGTCATTTTTATTAATTACTACAATTTTTACAAATTTATTGTCTAGTGATGTAACGTCATAATCTCCGAAATCAGCCACCACATCGTCGTAATAGATCCGATGGAACAAAGTATGAGGGTTATGGATAGGAGTAAGGTCACGTGTTGATGTATCCAAGATGTGAAAGTATTTTTTGTCGTGGGCGTCATTCCAGAAAAACTCCATTTGTGATCCAAGGTAATGGATATTACCTTTATTTGATTTTGTATGATAGTGTCCTGATAACACCATCTCGAATCTATCGAAGATAGAAGGGTCCATGCCATGCGTGCTTTCAATACCCTTCATCATTTCAAAACCGTCAAGTTCTAAATGAGCACCGAGGATTGGAGCATCACATTTTTTAATAAATTCTATGTATTCTTTTTCATTCTCAGGATTAATCCATGGAACCATTGCAATCTTAAGTTCATCATATTCTAAGACTGTAGGATTATTTACGATATGTACCTCATTCATATAATGTCCAAGTAACTCTTTTAATGAGTTCAAGTCATTTGTATTCTTATAGTACGTATCATGGTTACCACATATAATATCCATAGTGATACCATACTCACGTAACTTATGAAGGAACATCTTACGATTACGTGTAAGTGCTTTGAAGTTAATAAACTTACGATTGTCATAGTAATCACCGAGGTGAAGAATATGTTTTATATTATTTTTTAAGAGATAGGGGAAAAATACTTCATTATAAAATTTGTCTGCATTATCTAAAAAAATATCAGAAGAATTGCGAACACCACAATGGGTGTCATTCAATATAGCTATTTTCATTCATCATCCATAAATGTTTGTAGGTCAGAATCAACACGCATAACTCGTTTCTTACGTGTCTTTTCTTCTTGTACATATTGACGAAACTCTGTATCACGTTCTTTTACTTTATCAATACGATCTTTGAGTTGATCGACAAATACCTGTACAGCATTATTAGCAGCTTTATCTTCAACGTCTCCGAACACGTACTGTTCAATACCAGACTGTGATAAGTACTTGAGTTTAATGTCTTGTTGTTTCTTTTCTTTTGCGATACGACGTAGGAATGCGTACCAAGAAATTTGAGTGAAATACGCGAATGCGTTTGGGTTACCTGATCGTGTAGCAGCTTCAATGTTATAGTTTTCAATAGCCTTTAGACAATTCTCAACTGCGTCCATCACCATCTCTTCACGATAAGTGTAACGTATGAAATTAGATTTATGTGATAAGCCTTCGGCAATTTTAAGAAAGCACTGCGCGATGTAATTAGGAACAACTGGAAGCGTGGATTCTTTTTCTTTTGCTTCCTTCACTACTGTACAATAATCAACAACTGCCTGTGAAAATTCTTTGTTATTTACGTAGTGAATGCTTTTCTTCTTGGCCATAATATATCCTCATTCAATATTTCTATTCTATACTATATTTCAATAAAAGTAAACTAAAAAAATAATTTTTTTTTATTGCATTTTAGGGGTTTACAATCCTGCAAAACTGTATATAATTTAAAGGTATCCTTTATGGTGGGCTGGATTACTAGTGTAATTTATTTTTACCGGGCCCAGGGAATAACTTAATTACATTATCGTTATCGCTGTCTTCATCTTCTCCGTCAAGGATTGCTGTGATTTTTTTCATATACTTTTTAAATTTTTCGTCGCCGTCAACTGGCGAGCGGTCATCATTTTCTGAGCTTAGCGCGTTGTAATATTCTTTTACTACTTCCTTTATAGGAGTTGCTTCTACAAGAATATGTTCGGCGTTTAAAGTTTGAAACGTTCCTTCTTCGAGCTGCATAATCATTAGGGGTCTAAAAATGTGATACCGTAATCCATCAGGTCTATCTACAGTAACTACCTTCAAAGGATTACGTATGACAAGACCAGGACCTTCATCATCAGTCCAATCAACTACCTCGCACACAATTTCGTCGCCGGTGCTAAGTAAGCATTGTTTTACAATTATATCGGTCATATGTCTACCTTAATGACTTTATATTTAAATTGTTCTTTGTCGTATATTTTTATGCGTTCAGCGCCATGAAGTAACGTGTAATTTTTTCTATTCTGCCAGTGTAAGTCGTCGGTTATGTCGTAGAGTGTTGTTTCACGTCCATCATCGGATTGGCGTAACCCTCGTCCGATAGATTGTAAAACCTTAATTTGAGACTTTGACGGGCTAGCGAACACGATATTATGCAGATTCCGTATATTAATACCAGTACTAAAGGTACCAAGACTTGCAACAATAATTGCACCATTTTGTTTCTCCACTATTTTACGAATTGCTTCTCTATCTGAAGTTGCCACTTCACCAGACACAAAGAAAACTTTTCTTCCTTCCTCTGCCTTACTATTTATTAAATCATAGAGAGGCTTTCCATGAGCCTCCACACGACTAAATAAGACAAGAGTATTTCCCTTAGCATCCAGAGCGAGATTCCGAATAAGCCTATTACGAGTAGTATTTCCAATAATGAATTCAATTTCATCTTGATATGTTTTGTTGCCAAAGTCTTTCCTCACTTCTTCTGTATAATTTAATAAAAGTACTTTAATATCTAAAGGAGCCAATGTTCCTTCGTCTTGTAACGTTTTGGTCATGGTAACCTGATGCACAGGCCCAAATAATCCCTCAAGGACGAGTCTATGTGTCTGCGTGCCGTCGAGTGTGCCAGTTGTGCCGAACCTATACTTTGCTTTTGTCGCCTTATTCATTATTGACGACAGGGACTTAGATTTAAATCCGTGGCACTCATCTCCTATTACCATACCAAACTGTTCAAACCATTTCTTAGGAAACTTATATATCGACTGCCAGGTTGAAATAATAACACGTTTAGGAGAGTTCTTATCTTTACCTGAATATATTCTATGACACATATCTTCTACGTTCATATTATAATCTTTAAAGTCTGTATACATTTGTTCAACTAAAGAAGTAGTTGGAACGATAATTAAAACTTTATCATTTTCATTCTCCATTTCCATCCAGTACTTAATAATAAGATAGATGATAAATGATTTACCAGATCCTGTAGGTGATAATAGAATAGCACGATTTGAAATTAAAGAACGAATAACTGCGTCGTACTGATAGTCTCTTGGAGCAAACGGAAGATTTGAAACGCTTAAGAAATTATCAAATACTTTTTGATCAACTACATTCTTATCGGTAGGAGATCCATAATCCGATTCTTCTAATTCATATGTATATCCTCTTTCAGTACAAAACTTACGAAGATAATGAAACAATCCAGCATTTAATTCGTTTGTAAGATTATTATATAAACGTATCTTACCATCCCATACCTTATTCTTATACGCAGGCATAAACTTATATCCTGGAACATAGAATGAAAAGTACTCGGATAGTTCTTGAGCTGGACCACGTTCGCAGTCTACATACATCATACTATAATCTTTTAGCTGAACTTTAAAGTCTGCCATCAATCGCCTTGTTCAAACTGCCTCCAACGAATCATATTGGAAATAGTTTGATGTCTCCATTTTAAGTTATCAATTATATCGGTAAGACTATCTATAACTGTCTTCCAATATTCTATTTTTTCTTCGGACTGCTGGATCTCAGGATCCGAGTCATAGTAATAATCCATCTCGCCTTTGAGGATACGCAATCCATTGAAAGGATCAGGATCCCAACCTTTTTCGGCTAATTCATCTTGATCCATTTTACCATTATAGTAAAGCCATTTTTCTTTAAGCAAATTTTTCTGCGTAAACTCTGCTTTCTTCTTCATAAGCTTGGCCTCGGCCAGTAGCTGAAGATATTTAGCATGTAATTTTGGAGTGTCTCTAGAAGTAGCATCTAGTTTGCTGTTATCAATAATGCAATCCTCTTGCCACATAGCAAGAATCGTTTTCAAGTCAATCATAATGTTCCTATTTCAGTTAAGAAATTTCAAAGTAAGAGAATCTAAAATTAGCAGGGTACGTAAGAAAAGATTCAGTTGTAGTCGATTCAAATGTTATGTTACCAAGACCAGTTGGTATACAATCTTTGTATTTAATTTTTCGTGTGGTATTATTGTGGCTAGATAAAATAGACACAGTAATATCAGCATTGGTTGGTGGTATCTGCTCAGATCTATTTAGTGGCGATTTATAATCCTGTTGAACGATACGAGTAATCCAGTTGTACATTTCAATGTATGAGTTCATATTCTCATCAAGAATAATCATTGCAGATAGTTCGCCAAACCGAAGTGTATCTCCAGCAAAAGGTACATTGGCCACACGTAGATGTGGAAGTTCTGCTGCCGTAAGAGATGTGTCTGGATGTAGCACAGATTGAGCAAAGAACTCTAGGTTAGGAAAGTTCTTTCGATCAATTGAAAGTTTAAACGCGTTTGGCTGTAGATAGTTAATATTATTGAGCTGGCTTTGTGAGCTCGTAGTACTAACTGCTACAGTTACTGCTGGATTTAATGTAGGCATATTCTTTTTCCGTTCTGCTTACATCTATTTATATAAGAAAAAAGGCTGCTTTTCAGCAGCCTACCTCTTTCATGTAAAACCCAGGCGTGCATTTTCTAGGTATCATTTCCCATAAGGCCGATATTGTAAAGTGACCTTCTTTCTCTGGGCAAGCTTTGAGTGACCATTGTCTAGCTTTTTCGTACACGTCTTCTTTTGTTGCGCCGTGCAAAGTTGTTTCGCACCAGCCATAATCATTGCGCCAAAATGTGAATGCCATTTTATACATTAAGCTACCTCGTAACCAAAGTTTTCTACTAAAAAGTCATTACCGTATTCTTCAGCAATCGCCATGCAGATTTGCTCACGTGGTTCAGTATCCATTTCGTCTACTAATGCTGAAGCCATTTTAAACTGCTTCATTCCAAGGTGAAAATGTACTGCTAAGAAAGATTTACAATCGCTCATATACAGATCTTTAAGATCTTTGTTTGTTTGTGCGTAGCTGAATGTTTGATCTATTAGAGTTTTTACTGACATTTGGTTTTTCCTTTATCTGATATATCTAGTCTACCATAGTTTCTCGGGAATGTACACCTTTTTGTTTCGTTTAAAAACAACTACTTACGCTTTTTTTTCATAAGTAGTTGAAAACAAACAAAACTTTCTTTTCGTTTAAAAACAACTACTTACAAAATAAAAAAAGGGCCGCCGAAGCGACCCTAGTAGTATCGAGCTAGTGATACTTAATCTTATGCCATGATGTTGTCAACACGGAAGATTCTGTAGTACTGGTTTGTTTTCGCTGTTGCAAGACCATTAGCTGGTGCTGAACCTACGAATGGGTTTGACGCCATGCCGTAACGAGTTTTAAAACCAATTTTTGGCTGGAAGTCATTCTCACCAACCGCACGTACCATTGTTAACGGTACATATGGACAGTAGAAAACACCTGCGTCATATGGGTTAGTACCCTTATAACCTACAGTTACATAATCGGTTGTTGAATACGGGTCAATATAGACTCGTGTTTTACCGTTCATAACACCTGCAAATGTATTACCTGTGTCATCAACATTCAAGTTAGTTGAAAGTGCCGGAGCATAATCCAAAGAACCTGCAGCTGCTAGAGCAGAAGCAACGTCTGAAGAACAGATAATGAAGTTACCTTTTCCTCTACGTGTTTCTTTTGCAATCACGTTTGAATCTCTTTCGATTTGTACGTGTAAGCCTTTGAATTTTTCAACTGACCAACGACCGTCAGCATCTGTTGACATGTCAAAGATACCGTTGATTGCTGTTGAGGATTGACCTGCACCAGTTTTAGCTTGTGAGTTGATTGTTCGGATTACTTCACGGTTAATTTCCGCTAAGATCTCTGTTGACAGAATGTTTGCCAATTCTGTCTCAGCATCAAGACCATGAATTGCTTTCAAGTCTTGTGCTAGTTCTAGAGAGTATTCCGCTTTCAACGCACGTGACTTCGCAGTCACAGTTGATTTTTCGATGGTGAAGCCCATGTTACGGAATGCACCTGAAAGTTCAGATCTACCGGTGTCTATACCGTCGCCGAATGTAAGGCTTCGTTCTGAGTCAAGTGATGAGTCACCGGCAACGTTACCAGCTGCTGGATCGATTCCGTCAAGACCTGATGGTGATGAGGAATGAGTATCTGAAGAGTCACCAGCGAATGTAGTGTCTGCTTCGTTGAATAGAGCTTCGGTTGCACCAGTTGTACCACTTGTGTAGCGAGCTTTCATCGCGAAGATCAGGCCTGTTGGACCAGTCATCGGCTGAACGCCTGCAACGTCATAAGCGATCATGTTAGGTGCTGCACGACGTACTAATGAAATCAATACTGGATCCCAGTTTGATACAGATGCATTAGATACAGAAGTTGCAGGTGCTTCTGACAAGAAGCTCATCTGTGCGCGCTCTTCTTGAAGAGCTTTTTCTGTGTTCTCTAAGAGAACAGCTGTTACTGCTTTACGGTGGTTGTCAGCGATAGTACCGGCAGATTCTTCTGCTAATACTGGATTCCACTTTTCCACCAAACGATCATAAGTTTCCATTTCTAGAACTCCTTAAGGATTTGATTTTCTAATTGCGTTAAGGTACTGAGACATTACATCGCTAACTTCTACAGAAGGTGTATCTTCATCTGTAGTGTCTTCTACGATTGCGGACTCAGCGGTTTTCTTTGCAAAATATGTTTCTTTGATAGTAGCAACTTTTTGTGTAAAAGTTTCTTCATCTTCAAAGTCAATTTCTTCTGCTAGAGTTTTTAGCTTCTCGACTTGAGTTTCTGCTAGATCTTTAGATGCTTCACGGATGATAGCATCACGCTTAAGATCTTCTAGTTCTTCAGCAAGTGCGATAGACTTAGTCATTGCATCGTTGTAGCTTTCTTCAAGCTCTTCGTTTGCACTGGCTAGTTCGTCGACGAGGTCAACTTTGGACTCAGGTACTTCTACGTAAGACTCTACGAATAGATCTTTCATCTTGTTCATAAATGTCTCAGCGATTTCAGTACGCAAACCTGTTTGTACAGCAAGTTTGTTTTCTTCCATCCATGTCTCAACCACATAGTTGAGGTAGCTATCAACCTTCTCTACCATCTGTTCTTTTGTAGAAGCAAGTTCTGTTTCCAGTTCTTCTTTATACGCTTCTTCCAAACGATCGATTTCTTGAGAAAGTTTTGCCTTTACCGCAGCTTCAAAAATTACAGCTGTTTTGGCTTTGAACTCTTCGGAAAGAGTTGCCTCAGATTCGACTAATGCATTTAGGTCATCAGAGAAATCAACTTTAATGTCGAGTTCTTGATCTTCAATAATTGTATCTTCGATATCATCGGCAGATACGTCTTCACCCATCATTTTACCATATGCAGCCATTAGCTGGTCTTTTTTCATACCAGTCATCATGCCGTGCATAGCATTGATCATGCCAGCTTTTGTCTTTGGCATTGGTTCGCTGTTTTTCTTATCACCTTTGCGAGCCGGAGCTTGCGAGGTGTTATCCCCAGCTTTATCTACAGAAGCGACAGATTGTGCCTCTGCATTTTTAGGATCGTGAGCTTCTTCCACAACGTCGTTGTCATCGAGCTCAACTTCCTGGTCTTCTACTTGATCAGTCATGTTTGACTCCTTATGTTTTACTTTTCAGCAACGAGAGGAAATTCTTAAACTCACGAGTCTGAACCTCATAGAGATCCTTTCGTGGAGCCTTTTTAATTTCAGTCTCCATTTTTTCAATTTCTCGAGCTTCAATAACGCCGTTATTCCAGATCCACTCAACACCTTCCATTATTCCATTAACAAAAGCAGTTGGTGCTGATGGGTCTTGTACGATATCAACCGTATTAAGAATAAAGTCGTCCTTGACGACCATTGCGCCGTTTCTTTGCTCGAGGCTACCCATACCACGAGTTGAAACACCCAGTTTGACTCCGCCATCAAGCAGACCCTTAACGATCTGTCCATTTGGAGTATCCAAAATGCGTGCTTTACCCACAACATCGTCTTTTTGCCAATCAAGGGCTTCGATGAGGTGGGATACTTTGTCTAAGTTTACAGTCGGTCCATCAGGGTGGTTTAACTCTCCAACTGCACGCTTAGTGCTAACTTGTTCTTTAACGTATTTGTCAACAGCCTTTTCCATAATAGGCTTAGGATAAACTCTGCCATTACGGTTTTTCTTCTCGGCCTGCATGAACACGCCTTCGATGAAATAATCTTTACTACCATTTTCTTTTGCTTCAGTAATGATTTCAACATCGTTGTCGCTATATTCAGCAATTAATTTCATAGTCTTAACCTTTATATTGTTTTATAAACTCTTTACCCATCTTCTCGGCTTCAGCCGCGGTGCGATAAGAGTCTAGTTTTTCATTATCAATATAGGTAATGAATCGTCCTTTGTCCTTGTGAATCATGAGACGATTCTTCCCAACCTTCATGTCTTTAACATGCTGACCGGGAGGCATTTTACCACGAGTTTTTTCTCTCAGCTGTTTAAACGTTTTCATTTTAAACCTTGTTTAACTATTATTTATACTAATTAAAATTTGTAATAAAATTATTCTTCATCTTCTGTTTCTTCCTCAGATGATTCTTCCTCAGATGATTCTTCCTCTTCTGTTTCTTCAACTTCTTCATCATCTAGATCTAGTTCTAATTGTTCTTCTTCTTCGCCATTAAAAATGTGTCCGGCCACTTTAACCTTTTCAGCTTCTAATGCATCATTTACTTTTGATTGAAGTATAGTGTGGAAGTGTGGTTCCGCTTTAGCAAAGTTTTGTCTAGTTATATCGTCAATTAAATCTTCAATACTCATTGTTCATCTCCAGTTGGTTCATCGTCTGTTGGACCTTCATCATCCATTTGTTTACCTAAGTTTTCAATTTCTTCATCAGTGAACTGAAGCACGTTTTTCATTACCCATTCTTTTGAATAGTATTCGCCAACGTACTGCTGCATCTGATCAAGTGTTTGAATTCTTTCTCTCAATATTTCTGCGTCTCTGAGTTCTGTAAAATGATTATCGCGTGTATGTTCTACTATAATGCTGTTTTTCCAGCTGTCCCAGTCTTCTTCAGTAATAATACTTTTTAAGATCAATTGCTTTTTTAATATGCCATAGAACAGCATATTAAATCGCGATCTCAATCTATCTATAAACTTCTGAAACTTTAATTCATCACGGTTAATCTCAGTAGATCTACCAAGTGAGAACTGTGATTCTTGCTCAAGCCTGTTTATAGGTACGTTAAGCGATCTGTAGAGACGTTTCTGGAAGTATATGATATCGTCGATCTGTCCCAGGTTTTCACCGCCTGGTAAGGTAGAGATCTCAGTTCCTCGACCACCTTCTCGTCTTGGAAGCCAAAAATCTTCAAGCATCGACATACTTTTTCTATCATCTCTTATTGCCCCTGTGCTAGCATCATATACCAGTTTATTACGATACTTCGCCATAATATTTTTCATATATTCTTCGGCCTTACCTCTTGGTAAGTTACCAACATCAATATAGAATATTCTACGTTCAGGAGCTCGAGCTAGTCTGTATATAACCAGCGAGTCTTCCATCATGCGTAATTGGTTAATAGGTTTTAGTGCCTTATGTAAATGAGACACAACCTTACGACGTTCTTCGTCAAGTAAACCGGATGTAACATAACTTACAGAATCAGGACTCATCTTGATTCCTTGTTTAGTTGTTCCTGGTTTGTCCTGATAGATAAAAAACTCGTTTACATTTTCAATAATAGAAGCACCACTAATTGGATCTCTTTTCTTCTTAACTTCTTTTACTTTACGAATCTTTGCTGCGTCTATAGGACGTATTTCTTGAATACCAAGCTTAGGATTCTTTTCGTCTACAACTAAGTGATGATACATTCTACCATCGACGTACCAACGCTTGTATATGTCATGCCCTAAGGTATTAAACTCAAGCATTGAATATACTTGATCAAATTCTTCTTGAATTTGTTTCTTTATATTATCTGGTGCTTCAACATTATCAAGCACAAGCGATACAGATTTTTCTGTATCTGAAGATGTAACTGATTCGTTTACAATATCTTCTACAGCAGCATCAACCTCTGGATGGGTTGCTACTTGTCTATATTGTCGAATAAGTTGAAAGTCGTCTTTGGATTTTTTATCGTCATCACCAATGTTTACGTAGGTACCATAATGTGCACCAGCAGCAGTTACATAACCTGCTCCATCCTCATCTACAGGAGGTACGATTGACGGCAGCATATCCTTTCCGCTAGATGCTTTCGCTCTACGGATTTCAAATCCAAATAATTTAAGTCCGCTATTATCTGCCATTTTAATTCCTTTTAACAGTAAAGAAAGGGCAGAAAAGCTCTGCCCTTCCCTCTATTTATTCACTTACGTAGTGGTATTAGATTCCCAGTACTGGACTTGGAATTCCACCGTGAATCTCTCGATTTCGTTTTCTGAAGCATAGTTCAGATCGATTGGAGAGACCGCAGTTGGAAAACAACCACGGAAGTTATAAGTCTTCAGAGTAGATCCGTCTTTGTCGATTTGATCAACAATAAGATCTGCCTCGTAATCTGTGACGTTGGTTAGACCAGTGTTTTGCTGGTGGCCGTTCATGCCATTCATCCAACGCTCCATTGAATCACGAATTCTGAAGTCTGTGTCGTTTATAATAGTCGGCGTCCATACATCGAATACACGATCGCCGGCCATTTTTAATTGTCTACCTCGGAAAGGTACGATAATAGTACCGATAGTAGAACCTGGAAGCTGAGCTGCCTCGCAAAGGAATGAAGTAATTTCTACATCACCGTTTGCGTAAGTAGGAAAATTGATAGTAGCTTTAAACAGATTAGGTCTAGCGCCACCACCTCTCAGCTTGGATTTGAAGTCATCAACTCCTAAAATAGCCATTTGTTATCTCCTCTGACGCTGTTATACTGTGCCTGCTACTTCTTCAAATTCCACGCCAGTTCTTACAGCTACAAAGTTTAGAGTGATGTAGTTGACCGAACGTGCTGGCTTAATGAAGATATTAGCAACAAATTCATTTCTATCGATTACGGCCGCAGTGTTATTTGTTGCGTCACACACAACTCTGAAGTCCGTTATACCTCTTCTACCTTGGATTTCTCTCAAGAAAGGCTCGACAATGTTTACGAATTCAGCACGGGAAAACTCATCGTTAAATTCGAAGAGTGTATTTCGAGCAGCCAAAGAAACAGCTCTTTCAACTGTTAGGAACAATCTCCGAACGTTGATTCTGTCGAATGCCGAAGGCCGTGCTAATTTTGTTTTATCACCAAACAATAGGACACCTTGTCCTGGTATGTTTGAGATTGGGTTAACGCCTGCTTTATATAAAGTATCACGCTGTGACTTATTCGGTGAAGAAGCCAGAGATGTAATACCTAGATATGCACCCCGCCTTGGACCGGCTGGTGAGAACCAAGGTGCAGCATTTGCGTCTGTTGCAGCCATGATACCAGCAGTAGAAGATGCGGCTGGGATGAAGCGGTATTTATCGTTATATTTATCGTAAACTTTTAGATAGTTGTTATCAACTACCAGATAAGATGAATTTGTAAATGTATCTGATGTTGCTATCGCGTTTGTTACTTGAGTAGCTGGTGATGATACGTTTACGACATCTGATCTTGCAGGGGATGTAACTACAACACAGTCTTTACGAGTAGTTCCGGCTGTTGTAACTAGATCGTTTACAACCGTAGTTTGATCTGATCTTGAACTCATGCCAGGTGCAATCAAGAAATCTACTGTTATCGTATCTTTATCTTCTAAAGTATCGAATCCAGTAGCTATATTGCCAGCTGATAGTGTGCTAGCATCTGTACCGTTTGCAAGTGATGTGGTTCTTACATCTCTAACTTCAGAGCTGTAATCTTTACCACTGACTGCGGCTGAACCAGCGTCAGCATCGAACTGACCTGCTGCGCCGAAACCTGCCATCCATACATATTCTGATTTTCCGTTAATCGTTTCTACTGCGTAGTTAGATGAACCATCAGGTGACTTTGCGTTTGAAGCCTTTGAAATAAATGGGAATGTTTCGAGGATTGAACCGCGAGTTCCGGAGAATAATCCGTCTTCATCGACAACTGCAACATGCATCTCATCGTTTGTTGCACCGACTCCAGTAGCGTAAGTAGATGTACCAGGTGCAGCATCAAAGCTACCCTTATAGATCCAGTTAGTAAATGCTGAGTCAGCTGCAGATTGCGGACAGACAGAAACTGATAATGAATTACCAAGCGCTCCTGGCCATTTTGCGACAAAAACATTATTGTCGCTGTCTCGGGCCGCTAATTGTGCGTTCCAATTATCGAGACTTTTTACAACGGGCTGACTGCTTTGAGCTACATCAGTCGCGTTATTTGCATTACTGTCGATTGCTCGAACAGTTTGCATAGAATTTGAGTATCTTAAGAAATACGCCGCCGATAGGAAATCGACTGCTCTTCCTTCATTATCGTCAGGAGATCCAAAAGTCTCAGCAAGTGTCGCCTCACCATCGATGAGGGTAGCTTGTTCAACCGGACCCCAACGAAAGTTCCCGACGAATGCGCCAGTGGTAGATTGTACATTAGGCACAACGCCCGTAAGATCTACTTCCTTGACAACAATCGCTGGAGACTCTGAGGGAGTAAATAGTGCCATGACTGTTTTTCCTTTTCCAGTGTTCTAATTATAAGCAAAACATAATAAGAATCTTCACTTGATAGTATTTATAATAATTTTAAAATGAAGATTTTTACCACTGTTCTTCATACGTTATGGCCCATGGGTGTTCTTCTCGGTCCTGTTGAGCAATATATTCTGATCCATCATCTACAAATCCAAAAGGTAACACGTCTTCTTCAATCTCTTTTATTCTTTGTTTAAACATCATTTCTTTAAGATTGATGTCTGTCATGTCACCGAAGTAATTACTTGTAGCAAAATAACCAAACATCACTAGATTCATCATTAAGTCATCATGGTTGCCTTCTGCTGCTTGGTATGATTGGCCTCTTGATACAAACGTAGATATTTCTAAAATAGTATTTTCATCTACAATCTTGAGCTTATTGTTTTCAATAATATCTTTAATCGCAGAACATCCAAGTCTTTTTACTTTACGAGTCATTTCAATACCAAGAGCATTTGCCTTTATGGCAGACTCAACATGCATGTTTTCATATTCTAATTCATGATACAGGCCATTGGTTACCACACCACCTTGATCATTTGATTCAATTACTACATATGCTTCATTGTAGACTTTTGCATATTTATAGATAATATTAGGGAAGAGTAATGGAGAGATAATATTATTGCGATATACAGCAACCTGTGCAAACGGGCGAGAGCTAATATCGATCACATTAAACGTAGAATAATCCTGTCCTCTTCCTCTACTAACATCTACGGTCATGATATAATCATGGCCTTTAACGGGTTCTTCATAAATAAGAACAGAATTATCTTCTATTCTTCTTAATGGTTCTTTTGCTTTTAGATCTAATAAAGTATCTGCACCAACTAACGTATCACCTGTTCCAAAGAATGTATTTCCAAATTCCTGATCAAATTGCATCTGTGAAGTATTAGCAATTGTTTGTTTCTTCCATGCAGCATCTCGTCCTGGAACATCCCACCAATCAACTCTAAATGGTGAGTATTCATTTGTCCCTTGTACGGCACCTTCCCATATCTTATAAAACGTGTTACCTATACCATTAGCAGTCGACGTTATAATAACCTTCGTGTCCTTACCAGATGATACAACTGGATACGTAGAAGTATAGAACTCAGATGCTCTTTCCACAAACGCGAACTCGTCAAGGTATAGTAGGTTCACCGACATACCACGAATAGATGAACCACTCGTTGCAGCTGCAACTATTCTTGAGTTGTTTGAAAACTCGATTGAACCTTTGTTTAATGCTTTACAACCAGGCTGTAGAAAGAAAGGAAGATTCTCGAGCATAAGAGTGACTCTTGCCAGCATCTCACGCGCCGTAGCACCTTTATTGGCAAGTATCGCAATCGTTTTTTCAGGATGAAATATAGCAAACCAAAGTAAGTAAGCAACAGAACTAATTGATTTACCAGACTGTCTACATGCTAAAACAATGCTGAATCTATTATTATTAAAAGAATCAAACATTTTTTGCTGATACGGATATAGATGAAACGGCACCAGGCCTGTATCAAGTGAAATTATTTTAGCATAATTTGTAGCAAAGTAGGCTGGATCTTTCATGCATTTGGCGTATTCTTGGACGTCTTCTTTTGTCCATTCTGTAACTACACCATCTCTTTTTACATTAACGTTTCCAAGATATGTTTCATTCATCTTTATAGTCTTTAATGTCAATTACATTACTAGTATCAACTTCTTTCAAAAGCATTCTTTGTAAATCAGTAGTAGAACCTACAAACAAATTATTCGTTGTTCCGTTAGGTAAACCCTTTAGATCTTCCTTATGTTTATATGCTTTCTTTTTCTTGTGCATATCCATAAGGTTACCATTGATGTCAGACACAGTCTTCATCGTAGTAGCAAGAACTTCAAACGCTCGAGGATGTTCAGTGTTACGTGCGACATCCATCATATCGTCAAGTGCAGCTGATCCTTTTGCTAAAAGATCGTGGTACATTTGACGGGCATATTCAAAATCATTTTCTGCATTATCAGAATCATTCATCACGCACTATCCACAGATTGAGTTATTGTTTCACTAAATCCGAAATCAGAATCAGGACTTACAGACAGAGGATTAGGTTTGACTGTAAGAGTTTGTAGTAATTCATCAGAATCAAGCATTCCGTTGCCGATCTGATAAAAGTTATTTATTGAAGTTCTAACGATACCAGCTTCAGCAATTGGTCCGTAGAAGTTCGCTTTCATTTCAAAATCAAGCGTATATATGATTGTACGTCTTTGTTCTTGCGGACCCTCAAAGTCGTCTGTAAATGTTACGCCTGCAATTGTGATTGGAACATCTTCTTTAATATCCGGTATACTACTCAATGGTTTTACTGTCAAGGTGTATGTAGGATTGAATCTTGGAAGAATCTGTTCTACTATTTGTAGAGCGTCATCTTGATTCTTAGTGAATATGTTTAACTGAAAACTAAGATTATAAGGTACGTAACTATAAATTCTATTACGTGTATTAATAGTAGTACCATTATTAATGTAATTGTTTATCTTTGGTAACTGACGTGCAGTGTCGTATGAAATACCTAATATCTCAAATGACATACGAGGTAACTTTACCGCAACACTTTGATCTGTTTCTAGATTAGGAAATGATCTAATTCTTTCGAGAAACTTTTGCTTAGGTGCATATGCTAAAGGAACTTTTACTTGAGAAATTGTGGCTCCGGCTGAGTTCTTTCTCAAAATGTATAGATCATTAAACATACGTCCAAAAAGCGCAACGCTTTTCCGCATTCTTTGATGATAAAAATGTACTCCAAACATTAGCTAGGATCTCCAAACGGGTTAGATTCACTGAAGTCAAGGAAGTCAGTTAGTGTTTCAAAGAACTCGTTTTGTGCGTTGACTTGCGCAATTGTTTCGTTAATAGCAGAAATAGTACGAGTCAAAGTTTGTTCAGCAGAATCTTCGGATTTAATAATACCAGCTGCTGTGAACAAGTGGAAGTTACCATCGTCTGCTCCAACATTCGCAACCGAAACAACATTGCTTGAGTCATTATAATCTACAATCTCACCAGAAATAATTACACCAGTAGATAATGTTTGTGTAAGTGTATTACCAACTATAAATCCAGTGTCGGCTGAATCTACAAGTGTAAGATTTGCGGTGTAACCTTTTTTCTCGACCTGATCAATTTCAACAACGCTTGTATCAAAGTCTTCATCATTATAATCAAATAGTTCACATCGCAGCTTAAAAGTCGGAAGATTTTTTAGTTGATAAAAAGGTTGTTCATGCTCAACATGCATGATTTCAAATATTTTTTTAGAGAATGGTACATAAAGTAAGTCCCCTTCATGTGGCCTTACGGCTTGAATCTCGTTATCAAGTCTTTTTACAGTATGATTCCACCTGCGTTTTGAAATAACAAACGTTGCTTGGTCTCTAATCTCAACACCAAACTTTGTAAATATGTCACCTTCTCCATCGAATCCTTCTATGTTTTCGATGTACATCTCAACTTTATATGCCGAATTAAATCTTGAAGGAACATCTTCACCAAGGATTCTATCCTCGTTAACTATATCACGAGGTAAGTAATAAACGTCCTGGCCGAACATCTTTAGTGATTCTATCACTATATCTTCATAAAGATCTTGCTCGCCCTTTACACCTTGAGTAAAGTAAAGATTTGTGACCATGAATTACCCCACAAAGAAGTCAGCTGGCATTTCATGCTCTAGCCTAATTACTTCTCTTAGTCTTTCTATTTCTGCCATTGCATCTTCAAATATCTGCCGGCCATTTATTGTTACACCACCAGGAAGTTGCATGCCTTCAAATTTAATTAAGTTAGCGCCCCATTGTCTTTTAATTAATGCTGTAGTATAGTTCTTTAACCACATATCATTAAATACAGAAGTATGAGTTGTAGGTTCTACAATTTCAAATACTTCCGCAACAAGATAATCACCTTCTACTAAATCATCTGTTTCTTTTTCACCATGAATATAAAGTCTGTTCTGATGTCTAGAAAACTGGACAAGAGGATGTCCATTGAGCTTCATATCAATTAATGATAGGTACTGCTGCATTTGTTCGTAATAAGCTAGATCACCCATATACGAATGCATGTTAGCAATATCATTTAAATGTAACTGGTATTTAATATCAAAGAAGTCTCTTGTCAAAGAACCAGACGCAACCGGAAATAACTTTGAGACAAAGATAATATTAGATGAGATTGAGATGTATTCGTTTGATACATCAGTAGCAGTGATCTGATGTTTTAAGAACGTACGAAGAGTCGCGTCAGAATGAAACTGTTGATAGTATTGTAAAGCTTCATCTACTCGATCTTCAAGCTGATCTGGATCTACGTTGATTTCAATGACCGGATCACCTAGCTCTCTGAGGCAGTAATCAATCAGTCCTTGTCTTGTGCTTGGGTTCGCCATGTCTGTATCCTATTAAACACTGTTAACAGTATTTATAAGGTTTATGATTTAACTACTAACTCTGTAGCTGAAATTGCTGTTCCTGCGAATACACTTGGGCTACCCGCAGTTTCACTGATCGTTCCATCTGTTTGTACAAAGTATTGCTGTCCTGGAGTAAGACCACTTTGATTATTAGATACAGAGCCTATGACATCTATTGATGCAGGTTGACCGCTTGCTACTTCGCCTCTTACATCTACACTGTGTACCACAGCACTTCCTGTGTTACCCGTATTTTCTTTCCAAGCAAAAACAAGATTATTAGTTCCACCATCTACAATTACTGATGGACGTAATACAGCGTTATCATCACTATAGTAGGCAACTGGTGAAGAAAAACTGCCAATAGTAGTTCCACTTACTTTTCCAGTTACAAACCTACCTTTACCAGAAGGAGTGTATGAAATGTAATTTATAACAATTTGGCCAGTTGGAGAATGATAAGTAGGGTCAAAGTTACCAGTTACTCTAGAATCAAATTGAACAGGTGTTCCAAAAGAAATACTAGTTCCTGATACTGTGCCTACAACTGCCATCCCCTTATCGCCGTTACCTCCATCTTTATATGTAATTACTGATTTATTGTTTACAGGATCATATACAATACCAACATCTGACGTTGAGGATGAGTTATACGTTGCCGCGGAGCCGAAAGAGATAGACGTACCAGATACTGTTCCAACTACGGCTGTACCGTAACTTGAATTATTGCTGTCCATAAATGCGATAACTATCTTTTGTGCGCTGCTGTCGTAAATTGCTTTTATGTTGTAACTAGCGTTGTTTCCATGAAATCTAACCTCTGTACCAAAACTTATGCTTGTCCCTGAAACCGTACCAACAATTGCTGTACCCCTGTTGCTAGTTCCTGAGTCTCTGTAAACAACTACTGTCTTCCCTGAATTAACATCATACACACAACCTTGTATTTGTGTGTTTTGCGTGTTTAAAACAGTAGGACTTCCAAAACTTATAGATGTTCCTGAAACCGTACCAACAATCGCTGTACCATAGTCACTTCCAGCCTCATCACAAAATGCAATAACTACTTTATCATTAGCGGTATCATAAGCAACAAAGAAATCTTTACTCTTAGCTGATTCAAAAACTACGGGAGTACCAAAAGAAATACTTGTACCACTCACTGTTCCAACTACAGCTTGTCCGTAAAAAGAATTTCCTTCATCCTGATACGCTATTATAATCCTTCCAACATCAGGATCATAAACCATACCAATATGTTCTGATCCCATAGCGGATGACTCAAAAGTAACTTTTGACCCAGCTACTGCAGGATTCGCAAAACCCCTCGATATACCAATGTAGTTTTCTGAGGTGAGGGTATCAAAACCTGTAGTAACAACGGCTGCTGTACCGTAACTTGAATTTGCGCTATCACTCCAAGCAACAACTATTCTACCAGCGTTAGCGTCATAAACACTCTTTGGAACAGCTGATGCATCGGAATCAATAGTTACTGTAGAACTATCAACATCAAGAGAAGTACCATTTATTGAAGCACCTATAGCTTTAACTGGCGTGCCCGAATCATCTACGAAAGTTATCATAAACTTTCCAGCGGCGGTGTTGTAATTTATGTCATTGTTATCTGCTCTAGTAGAAAAGTATACAACTTTAGAACCAACGCTTATAGATGTTCCGCTTACTGTTCCAACTACAGCTGTTCCTACATCGCTGTTACCTTCATCTCTAAAGACTATGACAACCTTGTTGTTAACGGGATCAAACGCTATGCCTTGATCTCTAACGTGATCGGTGCTGTACACAGTAGCAGATCCAAAAGATATGCTTGTTCCGCTTACTGATCCTACTATCACATTTCCTGCGCTATCAGGATGATTTCTGTATGCTATCACAACTTTATTATTTGTGCTATCAAACGTGCATGCGGTGTAGTATGTGGCATCTGTTTCAAAATTAACAGGAGTACCCCAAGATATTGATGTTCCACTCACTGTTCCTACACATGCTTGTCCTCTGTCACTTTCATCAATATTTTGGTATACTACAACAACTTTACCACTTGCGCTGTCAAATGTAACTGATTGGTAATCAGTTCTATCAGTCACATAATGCGCTTCTGAACCAAAGCTTATGCTTGTTCCACTTACTGTGCCAACAACTCCATTACCGCGGCTACCACTGCTGTTGTCAGTATAAATTATTACAACTTTATTATTAGTAGTATCAAAAGTAACATTGATATTAGTTGTGTTTCCTACGTTAAAAACAGTAGGGCTTCCAAAACTAATAGAATTATCAGAGGAGTCTACTGTTCCAACAATTGCTGTGCCTCTGTTTGAATTGCCCTCATCTCTATATGCAACAACAACTTTATTGCTATTGGAATCATAACCAATATCAATATTATTACTGGTTGCTGATTCAAAAACAACGGCTGTTCCTGCTGAAGCAGCTGTGGCAACCGGTAAGCTAACAGTTCCGTCAGAATTAACAATAACTGGTCGGCCGCTGGGTAATGTACCACTAGCTATCGCTTTTAACTCACCAGTACTTTCAGCCCCTATACGTTTTAGCATTGTTACCCTTTCACTATAAGTTCGGTTGCTGATATGGCAGTTCCTGCAAAGACGCTTGGATCATCTGCTGTCGTTCCTATTGAGCCATCAGACTGAACAAAGTATTGCTGTCCTGGCGTTAATGCACTATGATTTTTAGATATAGCGCCTTGTGTGTCTACCAAAACTGTTTTACCACTTGCCACTTGGCCTCTTGAAATGCTGTTGAATCCAAGTGCAACCACTCTAGCCTTTCCGTTAGTAGAAGTCTGATCTCTTCCTGAAAATACTAATCTCTCATTTGTGCTATCATAAGCGACATCATTGTATGTTGCATCGCCATCAAATATATTAATAGCTGTATCAAAGGTTAAAGATGTACCTGAAACAGTTGCTGATATAGCTTTACCTTTTGATCCAGCCTGATATGCAAGCACAGCTTTTCCTGCACTGCTGTCAAAAACTGCATTAGGATAAGCCATATTGGTATCACTTCCAAATTGAACAGCAGTTCCAAAACTAATTGACGTTCCAGACACAGTTCCTACTACTCCGTAAAGCGCATTATTGGTGTGCTCATAGAACACTACTACTTTACCACTTACGGGATCAAACGTTACAGCATTATCTGGAGAGTTGTTTGTATTGTAAACTACTTCTGAACCAAAACTAATAGATGTTCCTGATACAGTACCTACGATAGCCGTGCCTTTACCAGAGTTTCCATCGTCTTGGTATACAATTATAACCTTATTATTAGTAGAATCAAATGTCATATTTTTATCACCAGTATTCGCTGCGTTGAAAGTTACTTCAGATCCAAAACTTATAGATGTACCTGAAACAGTTCCAACTATCGCTTTACCGTGATCACTTGATGCTCCATCTTTATAAGAAATTACAATTTTGTTACTGTTACTATCAAAGGTTGCAGCTAAGTTAGTTGTTGCGTTGCCTGAATTATAAACAACAGGTGTTCCAAAACTAATTGACGTACCACTCACTGTTCCAACTACAGCTGTTCCGTAATTTGAATTGCCACCATCATAGTAAACAATAACAACTTTACCTGAGTTACTATCAAATCTAACATGAGCATCAGCAGTGCCGTTATTTGTGTAAACAGCAGAACTACCAAAAGAAATAGAATTATCAGAAGGATCTACTGTTCCAACAATCGCTGTAGAGTAATTTGAATTGTTACCGTCTCTATATGCTATCACAACTTTATTATTTGTGCTGTCAAATCCAATTCCTGACTGTGTTGCATCTCCGGATTCAAATACGGTTTCTGAACCTAGAGCCTGTGTCCTACTAGAGACTAGGTTTCTTCCTGCACTTATTCCTATATAACTCTCTGTAGTAAAGTTAGTTAATGCAAAGCTGCTGTCTAGAGCTTGTAGTGTTCCATAGCTTGAATTTCCAGTATCTCTATAAACAAGTAGAGCTTTTCCTGCGCTAGCATCATATACAACGCCTGTATCTGTTATGTTTGCAGAACTTATAACATTTTCTGAGCCAAAACTAATAGATGTACCAGAAACGGTTCCTATTTTTCCTGCCATACCATAATTTTTATCATAAAAGAGAAAGAATTGATTGTTTGCAGTATCATATGCTAGGTCGGCATCATAACCGGCAGCAGATCCACTGAAAACTGTTTCTGAACCAAAGGACATTGATGTTCCGCTTATTGTACCAACAATCGCGGTTCCACGGCTGCTATTTCCACCATCAGGATAAGTAACCACTATTTTGTATGAATCAGGATCGTATGCTGCTGTTATGCCGCCATCAGTAGTAGCCGCATGAAAAGCTGCGGTAGTTCCACCACTTATGGATGTTCCACTCACTGTTCCAACAACGTAGTATCCATGACCGGTTGCATTGTCTTGATAAAAAACTGCTGTTTTATTTGCGTTGGCATCATATACTGTATTAATACTTGTATTAACCGTTCTATTAGCAAGTGTAGCAGTGGTACCAAAACTTATGTTTGTACCAGATACCGTTCCAACGGCCGCCGCAACAATATTAGAACTTGTGCCGCCTCTCCAAGCACATACAACTTTATTTGCACTCGTATCATAATCAGCAGAAACTCTTAACACATTTCTACTATCCATTACCACTGCTGTTCCAACACTTGCTGAAGTTCCACTAACAGTTACAACTCTTGACGTTAGATAATAACTATTAGAGCCGTCAGGATAAAATATTACAAATTTGTCATTGTCTGGATCATATACAACTGAAGCGCCTTGAGCATTTACATTACTCTCAACGCCACCAACATGAACAGAAGAACCAAGCGTCACAGTACTTCCAGAAATTGTTCCTGCTGTAATTCTAAGAGGATAGCCCCCGCCTGGACCAGTATGCATGATAAGAAAAGTTCCAGAATTACTTGTAGCTATTGCTATTTGAGTTGATGTTTCTTCAGCAAATATAGTTGTAGCGTTAAAAGGCCCACCTGCAGTTCCATCTGCATTCATAAGCACTGGCTTACCATTAGAGATCGCGCCACTCGCTACGAATGGTTCTTGTCTTGAAACATTTTTATCATTGCCTATGACGCGCAACATTCTTTTCTCCTACCCGTCTGAGTCGGGCTCTACCCAATCAGGATTAGCTGACCAAGTTGTACCAGTTAATTTGTACTTGTTGCCAACCCAATCGCTTGGTGCGTTTGTTATATTTTCTGTGATGGTAGCAGTGCTGCTGTTCATATCACCGATAATAAACTGTGGTGGATTACCTACAGTAATATTATCTGCTGTTGCAGTTATTGCTACGTCATCTGCAATCAAGTATTTACATAATTTAGTTGATTTTTCTACGATAGTTTTCATTTCTTAACCTTTCACTATAAGTTCTGTAGAAGATATTGCAGTTCCTGCCGTAACGGAAGGACTCCCTGCTGTTAAGCTTAACGCTCCCGCGCCAGTTACAAAGTATGTCTGGCCCGGTGTCAAGCTCGTCAAATTTCTCGCCACGTTGCAGGAAGAAAGTATTTCTCCTGTCGTTGTATCTAATATTGGTCCACTCGTAATGCCTATGAAGTTTTCTGAGGTGAGGTTTGAAGCATTGTGATCAGGTGTGTATGCTACAGCAGTTCCATGATCAGAGTTTGAACTGGCTCTATACACAATAATTATTTTTTTATTTACTGGATCCCATGCCTGATCATGATAGTATCCCTGTTCACCATTCAGTTGAGTCTCACTGCCGAAAGTAATTGTCGTTCCACTGATAGTCGCTGTGGCAAATCTAATTATGTTACCATCTCCTGCATCTCTATAAACTATGACATTGTATCCAGCATCAGGATGATGAAGAATATTTGTATTCGTAGTATTACCTGAGTTCAGTACCTGTTCAGATCCAAAGGTTACAGCTGTACCGCTTATTGTTCCAACTATAGCTGTGCCATAACTGTTGTTAGCTATATCTCTATAGTAGATCATTATCTTTTGAACTGTCGGATCATAGACTGTACTTATGTTGTCGGTTGAACCTGCATTGAAAACTGTTTCTGACCCCCAAGTAATTGCCGTTCCACTTATGGATCCAACACGAGCCGTACCATAACTAGAGTTTCCTTCGTCCTTATAAGCTACTATAAAATTTTCACTAGCTTCATCATAGGATGAGTGTATAGCTGGCCCTGTGGTTCCTGAGTTATAAATATACTGACTGCCCCAACTTATACTTGTTCCTGAGACTGTTCCTACTTGAGACTTACCCTGGTCTGAAGTTGTTCTATACGAAACAACTACCTTTTGTGTTGCCGCGTGATAAATCAAATTCGCGTAGTTAACGTTTGCACTATTAAAAACAACGTGAGATCCAAAGGACACAGAACTACCTGATACTGTTGCTACGACCGATGTTCCATATCCAGAATTATCTCCATCATAATAAACAATTACAAACTTCCCTGCATTGGTATCATAAATTACATCAGCAAAATTAGTGTTAGCGTTATGAAAAGTGGTTACGCTTCCATATGTAATAGATGTTCCAGAAATCGTCGCAACTACGCATTTACCTTTACCGCTATCACCGGCGTCACAATATATAATTAGCATTTTGTCATTTACAGGATCATAAGCAATCCTAGTAAAGTTAGATTCTGCAGATTCAAACACAGCTTTTGTACCAGTCACCGCAGAAACTGATGATTGACTAACACTACTTACAGTCCCATTAGCATTTACAATGACGGGTGCACCAGCAGATATCGTGCCGCCAGATGCAGAGGAATAACCTGTTCTTATTACTTGTGCTAGACCGTTATCGCTTCCAGTACTATCTAAATAAGCAGCAACAACTCTTTTATTAGTACTGTCATATGCCACACCTGGCAATATAGTAACTCCCTCAACTGCTTTCATTACTGTTTCTGTATCAAATGAAATATCTGTTCCACTTACAGTACCCGATATAAATGTAGGTCTATTAGAGTTACCGCCATCTTTATAAACGATAGCTATTTTTCCTGCTTCAGTGTCATAAACCCCTCTGGTATATTCTGACTGACCTGTATTAAAAATAGCAGCACTTCCAAAACTTATGCTTGTACCACTGACAGTTCCTACATGAGCTGTACCTCTATCTGAGTTACCACCATCTGCATAAAATATAACCATTTTGT
>Ga0209645_1000002_pt1 | contig 139339 bp, 162 predicted proteins | sample ETNvirenome_6_30_FD_184070 | JGI IMG/M metagenome (GOLD analysis project Ga0209645, IMG submission 184070) | Marine viral communities from the Pacific Ocean - ETNP_6_30 (SPAdes) (version 2) | ecosystem: Environmental > Aquatic > Marine > Oceanic | place: Pacific Ocean | collected 2013-06-19
TATGCAAATCGCCTTTGTAGATTCAGGATTCTTCATTGGTCGCAGAGGTAGGCATTGGGGTCCGAGAGGAGCACTCACTAAAATGCAACGCCAATTACAAAACGGCAAGCGAAGTTATAAGCAGTTTTTTAATCTGCAAAGAAAACTTGTTATCAATGATATGAAATATCTTGAGTTTCGTATGAGAAGCGAAAAGTATATGCCATCAGCCAATCAAAAAATACATATGTGTTGGGATGGAGTCAAAGGAAGAAATCAGCGTGGAATTATCAATCAAGATTACAAAGCCAACCGAGCAGTTATGGACGGTAGGTATGACGCATCTACTTACACCATTTTTGATTACCGAGAATATCTTAGAGGTATTGAGTTCAATCCAGATGACTTGAGAAGAAATTGGGTATCTTATTATGATGAAAATTTAGAGGCTGATGATATGTTAGCCATAAAGGTTGCCGAAGCAATTCAAAATCCTGACTATGAAATTATTTGGGTATTTTCTTCTGATGCAGATACTCACCAATTCTTTGCGTGGGATGAAAGAATTAAGATTCATAATTTTGTTGAAGAAATACCCCGAACAAAAATAACTGAAGATTATGGAATACCATTAGAACATTTTGTTGATTTCAAATCTATTGTCGGAGATACTTCTGACAACATTAAAGGAGTCCCTAACATCGGTGTCAAGAAAGCCGCAGAATGGATTTCCGAACACGGAGGAATTGCGGATATGCCTGTCCGTAATTTTCAGTTCGCAGAAACCACCAATTCAGAAAAGATTGCTGAACATATGTTAGCATGGCGAAAGCGAGAGGAGCGTTCCCAAAGTTCATGTATGCAGGAATTTGGTTCTTGGTGGAGAGATTTGGAAAAAGGAAAATCTCGCACAATAGCCAAGAAGGACTATGATAATTTATTTCAAAATATCCCCAGCATAGGAAATTGTTTCCGCCACCATGACTACACTAATTTGGTTCAAAGGAATAAACGAATCATCAAACTTCCTTTTGTTAATTCTTAAATAGGTAATCGGCCTATGGTATAATTAGTCCCGAAGTCGGATTCGGGGTTAGGACCGTGACTGAATAACCCTTCAGCGTGGTAAGGTGTGCAATAGCGGCGACACGAATCGCCCTCTGGACGGCCAAGTGGCATATACGGAGTCGGGTTAAAATCCCGAGTGAGCAGCAGGAGCAAAGTGACCCAGATAGTTGTGCGCTCCTTTCAACGGTTAATCTGCCGTTGGCGGTCCGACCCTTATATTCATTTATGCGGGTCAGGAGAGGGAACCTCCTTGGGCAATTTCATGCCTTCACACTCCTCTCTCTCTTGACCCCACCCCTTCAACAGATGTCTTAAATAGGTAATCGTTTAATACATAGGTTTGTGAGCACCATGACCGAATGGCAAGATGTTAAAGATTACTATATTTCAGAAGAAGTATTGGAAGAACTAATTGAAGAAAGCCACCCAGACAATCAAGGACACAGAGCCTTATGGGTATTCCTCAAAGATTTACTACAAATGGGATATTCTTGGCGAAGCCATATGAATTTAATTCTGGTTCGTTCCAACGGAGGCACTTCCATAATAAATTCAGAAGAAGATGAAGAATACCAAAAGTATTTGGACCGTAAGGCATCAGGCTTGGAGGCTGTTTGGGTTGTCCCAGAAACTACCGAAGAAGAATGAAGTTCCTTGTCCCTCATGCAGCACTCGCTGGAACAACCGATATTTGCGGTTGTCTAAGGACAAGATTTATGAATGTGGTTGTGGCTATGCCGTTGCCCAAGAAGCCCTTGAGTGATAGATATGTGTCGTGAATCCCGATACAAGCGGGTAGCAAAGGCAGTTTCTACCCATTCAGATTGTAATTTTCAGATGGCAGCATTGTTGATACGCAAAGGAAATGTTATCGCACAAGGATTCAATAAGCGAGGCTACCGAGGTAGTTCCATTCATGCAGAAATTGATGCCTTGAAGCAAGTAGTCCGTCAAAAGAATGGGGCAGAAGGAGCAGATATGTGGCTTTTTCGCTTTGGAGGTTCTGACGGTAATGCGCCTCGTATGAGTAAGCCTTGCTCCAAGTGTATTGAAGCCATTTACGCCGCTGGTGTAAAAAGAGTATTTTATTATGATTGGGAGGGAAACCTCAACACCATCAAAATGAACGAATTTTCTTCAACTGATTATTATACAATTGTTAGACCAAGTTCACCTTGTCGCTAATGTTCATATAGGAGGTAGCACCATGATAAGTTATGAAAATCATTGTGGACTCCAAAGAATCTGCTCAAAATAAAGCAGCCTGTCAAATGTTGCTCAATGCTACAATTGAGAATTTACCCGAAGGAGATATTATCGTTGAAAACGATGAAGGCAAGCGTTGGGTCTTTGAAAGAAAGACATGGGCTGATGCTCATTCTTCATGGACTAATAAACGACTTCAAAATCAAATCTCCAGAATGGTAGAAAACTGTGAAAATTATGTTCTATTGGTAGAAGGCTCACCCAATCAAGTTTATGGTGATGCTAATTCTGTCAGAGGTCTGCAAACATTTTTCAATCGTGTTTGTGTTGAGGTCTGCCCTGTAATTTACACAGAATCTTTTGATGAAACAATCAGATATATTCGCAGCATTTCCCTTAGAATCAAAGATGGTTCAGTTAATACCTTAGTTAGACCAGTAACTGTGATTACTTCTACTCGGAACAAACATCATGCGATGTTAGAGCAAATACCAAAAGTAGGAAGAACAACTGCAAAGAAAATCTATGAAGCCTACGATAACTTAGAGGATTTTGTGACTAATTGGGAAGATGCACCTAATCGTGAAGTAGCCAAAGGGGTAACATGGAAAGCAGTTGATGATTTTATCAACAAACTTTGGGGTAGCAGCGAAGCAAAAGTCATTGTTAAAAAGGGACAAGATTAAATAGGAAAACCCTCTATTGTTAATTGTGGCATTCAAACTTCCAATAGAACTCGCTAATTCACAGCGAGCAGCATTTCTTGGAACTATGGGTGATGTTTATCTAATTGGTTTATTTGAATGGGAACCAAAAGGAAAACCTCGTAAATTATCTGAACAATTTTACCTATCCAAAACCACTAAACCAATGGTAGATTTACGAAAGCAACTTAACCCCTTAGAAAAAGAGAGGCAAAGAATTCTAAGTAAGAGTGAAGGAAATCTTTCCAATGATGATAGAGTGAAACTATTATTGATTTCAGAAGAAGGCATTGATAAGGTTAAAGCATTTGTTAAAGAAAATACATCCTTAGAACCAGTTAAGTATTACTACCCAAATTGGAACCGTCTTGTAAAGGGTTCACTTGAAGGGGGAAGATTTACACCATCGCCAAGTAGGTTAATGCAAGACCGCACCAGAGAGCATATGTGGCGCATTGGAAAAGATAACTACAATAAAAGTTGGGACGAGATGAGAACACCGCAGATAAACGCATGGAGAAGAATTAGATATGTTAGTATCAATTACTTCAAAAGGAATTTCTCGGATAGACCAGCCCTCCCACCATCTCTCCTTTCGGCTCTCTCACGGCAGATACTTAAATAGGTAATGGGATAATCATAACCCATGTTAGAGGCGACTATCAAAGTTCCATTGATGAAAAACATTCTCAAAGGACTACAATCCGTGAGTGAAGATTGTATTTTAGATTTCAACACCGATGGATTAACAGTTCACACAGTTGATTCCATCAGAGCCAAGATGTTGAGGTTAAGAGTTAGTCCAGAAGGATTTGAAACTTATGAATGTGATGAAAGACACCGTTTAGCAGTTCAACTTTCTAAAGTCAAAGATATTACCAAATCTCTTACTGCAAGCGACCAATTAAAACTTGAATTTTCTGAAGGACAATTTAGTTTGGTTGCCAATGATATGAAAAGAGTTGTTAGGCTCAAAAGGTTGGAGTTAGTATTTGATTTGCCTCAAATGCCCTCCTTTGATTATGAGTTTAATACTACTATTGAAAGTTCAAAAGAAGTTAGGGATTATCTTAAAACATTAGATAAAATCCCAGTATTTCAAGTTCAAGTAGAAGAAGAAAAAATGATTTGGAGGACTTTAGACCGTGATGAACAAATCACTTGGACACCTAATTTAGAATTAGAATGCGAGGAAGAATTTGAAAACACTCAACTATTTACTACCAATCAAGTTTTGGATTTGATTTCTGCTACCAATAAAGAATCACTTCTCTTACGAGGAGGAGATTCTTCATGCCCAATGGAATTTTCATGGACACCCACAACAGGAGTAGAATACACAGGATTAGTCGCACCGAGGTTATAAACATGAAAAAACGCACAAAACCCACATCTTATCAAGCAGCAAAACTCTTAGTTTTGGTAAATGAAGAAATAACAGCAAAAGCAATAATTGACCGAATGATGACACAAGGAAGAAAAGAAGTCCCTACCAACCGAAGCCTTGCGGCAAAATTGAAGAAGGATAAGGACTTCATGGTAGTCCGACCAAATGGTTCACAAGGACCTACCATATTCAAGCGTATTGGATAGTTATTAGCAACAATTATTAACTACCAAATTTTGAATTAAAAAGTGATGGCGGCAATCTTAAATAGATGAAGAAAGTATGGATAAACTCATGGTGAATAAAATGGCTGAAGACAAACCTTTCCGACTATCTGATAATTTCGTAAATAAATACAAGCGCAAGAAAGCACCCTTTGGATTCAACGGGTTGGGAGAGTTAGTTTATAACCGCACATATTCCCGAATCAAGAATGGAAGTGGAAAAAATGAACAATGGTGGGAAACCGTAGTTCGTGTAGTTGAAGGCACATTCAATATGCAAAAGCGTCATATTGACGCAAATGGCTTAGGGTGGAATGCTTGGAAAGCACAACATTCAGCCCAAGAAATGTATGACCGCATTTTTAACATGAAGTTTTTACCACCTGGTCGTGGTTTGTGGGCTATGGGAACACCAATCACCGAAGAAAAGAAATTATTTGCAGCGTTAAACAACTGTGCGTTTGTTTCTACCGAGAGTATTGCATCTGATTTCTCCAAAGCATTTTGTTTCCTAATGGATGCCTCAATGTTAGGAGTTGGTGTGGGCTTTGATACTAAAGGAGCAGAAACCATCATTCTAAAAGGCCCCAATAACACCCGAAAGATGGAAACATTTGTTATTCCAGATACTCGTGAGGGTTGGGTTGAATCGGTCCGACTACTTTTGGATTCATATTCATATGGAACGGGAGTTATGGAATTTGATTACACAGATATTCGCCCCGCAGGAGTTCCCATCAAAGGTTTCGGAGGAGAATCATCAGGACCACAACCACTTATTGATTTGCACAATCAAATCCGAGAGAAATTAGACATAGAGATTGGCAATCCACTTTCTATCACATCTATTGTTGATATTATGAATCTTATTGGTAAGTGTGTAGTATCAGGGAATGTTCGCCGAACTGCTGAAATTGTTTTTGGTGAAGCCGACTCCGATGAATACTTAGATTTGAAAAACTATGAGGTTAATCCACACCGAGCCGAATATGGGTGGACAAGTAATAACTCTATCTTTGCTAAAGTAGGTATGGATTACAATAACTCTTCCGAAAGAGTTCGCTACAATGGAGAGCCAGGTTTTGCATGGTTGGATAACATGAGGGATTTTGGCCGAATGGCAGACGCACCAAACTTCAAGGACCATCGTGCTATGGGTGGAAACCCTTGCTTAGAGCAGACCTTAGAAAGTTATGAATTGTGTTGTTTGGTAGAAACCTTCCCACACAACCACGAATCTTTAGAAGATTATTTGACTACTCTCAAATATGCTTATCTTTATGCAAAAACGGTAACATTGGGTAAAACACATTGGCCTGATACTAACCGAGTTATGCTAAGAAACCGAAGAATCGGATGTTCCATGTCAGGAATCGCACAATTTGTAGCCAATCGTGGAATTGGGGTATTACAAGAGTGGATGGACACAGGTTATCACCACATTCAAAAGTTAGACCAAGAGTATTCAGATTGGATGGCTATTCCCCGCTCTATCAAGACCACATCTATTAAACCATCAGGAACAGTTTCTTTGTTGGCAGGAGCCACACCAGGAATCCACTTCCCTGAATCCCGACATTACATTCGCCGAATGAGATTGGGTGTAGGTTCAACATTAGTCAAGCCTTTAGAAAAAGCAGGATACAAAATTGAGCCAGCATTTGGTTCAGAAGATACTACATTAGTAGTGGAAATCCCCGTTGATGTTGGCGAAGGAGTTAGAACCGTTTCCGAAGTTTCTATGTGGGAACAACTTTCATTGGCTGCACTCGCACAGCGATATTGGGCAGATAATCAAGTTTCATGCACAGTCACATTTGACCCTGACACAGAAGGACACCAACTAACCCACGCCCTTGATATTTTCCAATATCAACTCAAAGGAGTTTCATTCCTTCCTAAATTAGAGATGGGAGCCTACCCACAAATGCCTTACGAATCTATTGATGAAGATACTTACCATAAGATGAAAGATTCTTTAGGAAAGTTGTCCTTTGGTCGCATCACAGGAGAAGAAGTAGTAATTGAAAGATTCTGCGATAATGATGTATGCCAAATTGATTTCACACCTTCGCAATCTGACGAAAATAACGATGATGAGGCTAAAAGTGAAACGGCAATTCAAGATAAAGTTTAAGTATCTGGCGAGTATATTAAAAAATATGGAGTCGTATTATTTCCTTCCAGGTGGAATTGAGTCCTTAATTGAAAAAACCGAACACTCCCTCACAGAAATGGAGTTTTTCTTTAAGACCACAAGAGATACTAATGCACAAACCAAAACTTTGGCTAAACAACTCCTCATTATGTTGCGAGGGATGAGTGATGAGCCAAGAGATTAAATCACCAGAGGAGTTTGCAGAAAACTTAGAATTACTCCTCCAAGCCCTCGTAGAAAACACCCAATCTACTGATGTTAATTTAGAAAGGCTCAAAAATGAGTCCATGAATCACAAAGAAGATTTAGCCCGCTTATTAAAAGTAGTAGTTGATGGAAACGGGCAACCACCAATTCTAACCCGCTTGGCAGTTATAGAAAATAAGATTGAAGATACTCAAAAAGACATAGATAAATACTCATCTCGTTTGTGGCAATTATTTATGGCTACGGTTCCAGGTATTTTAGCCTCTATTGGATTGGTGATGTAAAGTGGCTCGCAGTTCAGAATACTCACCCTCTCGTCATGGAACAGGATGGTCCAGCAGCAAACCAGGAAATGCAGCAGTTAATTTTTTGAACAATCCTAATGTAGCCGCAGATGCTAAGATAGAATACATTAGAAACAATGGAGCCACACCACCCCCTTCTATGTTAGAGCAAATTGATGAAGAAACAGAATCAACCCCAACACCTACGGTTAGTGACCCGATGACAACAGACGAAGAACCAGAATCATTAAGGGGACAAACTACTACTCACTACCTAATCAATTTTTGTGCCACAGGTTTTGGATATAATCTACGCCGAAGATTGAGCGAAACATCTGAAATTCAGCGTGTTAGGCGAGAATACACACAAGGGTCTTGAATACTTAATCTTATATAGAAGAAGGGTTAATCCCTACTTATGCCTTATGCGGACCCTGAAAAGAAACGCCAATATATGAAAGAGTATAACAAGAAGTGGTATGCAGAAAATCGTGAATCTCGCAATTTAGTAGGAAAGGCAGTAGATAATAAGAGAAATCTTCGCTTGGAAAAGAAAAAGTGGCTGATGTCCCGACTCGGAGGCTGTTGTGAAAGATGTGGATTAGAAGATGAAGAAATTTTAGATGTTCACCATACAGACCCAACTTACAAAGACAATAGACATAAACAAATTACGGATTACTCTTGGAGTGCTTTATTGAACAAGGCACATACTTTAGAACTACTTTGTTCTAATTGCCATCGGAAGCATCATGCGGAAGAACGCAGAAGTAATGCTTAAATAGACGAAAGGGTAAGAACTACCCATGAACCTATTAACTCCGCTGGCAGGATTCCTTATTGGTTATGGAGGCATAATGGGTTATCAAGTAATTGATAGCACCTATAAAGGAGAAATGCCAGGTCCTAAATCCTTTGGATATTTTATTGGAGGCATGACCTTGTTATCGGCAGCCACCATTTACGCCCTCGGCAGAACCGACAAGGTTTTTAATGCAGAAGGCGATTCCTGTCAAAATTGTGAATCACCATCAACACAAACCACAACTCTTGTAAATAAGTATGGAGAGGAGCATGAATATAAATTCTGTGGCGATGGATGCGAATGGCAATACATGAGAGAAAATAAAATGTCTTATTATGATGAAGGAACATACGGTTTCCAGACATATTTTGATGCTCAAGGATTATCTCAATTTACTCCAGAAGAACTAACACAATCAAGTGCGATTCACGGAGATTTTGACCACGCATCTCTCAACTATTCAGGACATCAAAATATGATTTTGAAAGCAGAAACAATGATGCCAGAAAAACAATGTGTTATTTGTGGAGGACCTTACATCGGATATGGACACAACCCTGAACCCATTTTCCCGATGAGTCGTGGCCGATGTTGTGATGTCTGCAACGCAACTGTTGTTATCCCTTACCGATTGGGAGGAATGAATTTCCGATTCGGAGAAGATTTTGAAGCACAAGGCAGAGATATATTAGGCAGATTTGTTAAAATGGATTGCGACCTTTGCGGCGGAAAAGATGAAGTTGGCTATGTTGATGAAGAACGAGAATTCAAAGTTTGTGAACATTGTGATGTGGACGGTGCTGATTATGACCCTAAATTATGGGAGGCTCAATCTGCTCGTAAAAGCCGATACAACTTAAACCGATTTACTAAGTCCAAGAGAGGAAACCGAACAGGGACTGGAGTAAAACGCAAGGTTTGGCAGGACTTATTTTCCAAGTCCGCAGAGTTTGAATCACCACGAGGCACATTAGCAGGAGAGTTAGATGTAGTATTGGCTCAAATGTATGAGATTGAAGATATGGAGAATCCCACCACAGAAGATAAAATAAATTATGAGAATTTGGAAACACGCTACTATGAATTAGTTGGTGTATTGGAAGCAGAAAATTTTGAAGCCCAACAGCAAATGAGGGGTAGGGTCCGAACTATGTCTGGAAAGCCTCATGTTCCACGCAAGTTGAAAAAAGATAAAGATATTTCTCCTGAAGATGCAGCCAAGAAAGTTAAATTTGAAAGCCCTCAAAATGCATACCTTTTAGCATACAATCAAGGATTTGACGATGGTAGGAGTCAAAGAAGAGTTTCTCGCACTATTTTCGCCCCAGATAAATCTTATTCAGAAGATGAAAAACTCTTTGAGGAAACATTCCGAAGAATTAAATAGATAGAACTACTACCCATAAGTATGTCTATTGCACTTCGTTGTTATGAGTGCCAAGAATGGCTGCACAGACCCGCACGAGGATGGGCAGTTTGTCCTTGTAAAAAGTTAAAATTATCATCTACTGGAGGAGTCCGAGGTTACTATACCGAGTTTTGGAATGAGGAAAAAGACATACATATTGTCTATGATTATCCAAGAGGTATGTAGGCAAAATACAAATAGCGAAAAAGTCCACAGCAATATATGGAGTCCTACACAGAAGGCATTTTAATGCTCAACTGGGTAAAAGAAAGTAATGTTTTAGAATCTACTGATTATGGTTTTTTGACTAATCTATACTTAGAAGTTATTCATCTTGCCGAGCAAATGCCTCATAACCCCGAAGGTAGGAAAATACAATATGAATTAGTGCGACTTTCCAGTAGAATCTCAAATCGTATTGATGATTTAGAAGAGCAAATAGACCAACTAATCGGAGAAGTGTTTGAGGCAACAACTGATGAAATTTTAGATGAGTCAGAATCACGAGATGAAGATATAGAATACACAAAAAGAGTAACTTATCTCCGAGAAATAAATATAGAAATTTCTTGGAGCATCAGTAGTGTTGAAGGACCTGTGGGAGAAGTGCCTCGTGAAAACGCCTATGATTTTGAGGCTTTTGATGTGGACGAAATACAGAATGCCGTTGATGATTGGGCAAGCGATGAGGATATAACTGATTATATTGATTTAGATTCTGAAAGTGGTGAAGAAACCCATTCAGATACTATTACTGTGGAATTTGATGATGATTTAGCACCTATTACTGTGTATGTAGAGTGTGAACTGCTAATAACTTGGGACGGAGATAATAACTACGATTCCGATTCTTGGGAACAATCTTAAATAGATGGTAGTTAATACCAAAACCATGTCTGATGATTGGATTAGAGATTATTACGGATATAGTAGGATGTGGGACTCCATTTTTAATGAGCACTTCCCGCACCGAGTTAAGCAACCTGATATGGGAGCCACTTTGCGCCATCTTATTGAACAATTAAAAGCAATGGCTAATGAGATTGATAAAAAGGATGATTTTGAGGCTGATATTACACTTCGTTTCAATGATAAAATCTACACAGTTGAGATTAAGCAAGTTGCATCATTAGAAGAAGATTCCGAAAATGATACTGACATTGGTGATGAGAACTCCAGTAATGGAGCATAATCAGGCAGCAGTTAATCTTAAATAGAAAGAGATTCATATAATTAGGTAGAGGGAACAGAGGGTTCCCTATGAAAGACACTTAATGGAATAGATTTACTATGAAAGAAAATAACAAATTCAAAAACACGATGCTTACAATTTTGACCGCTATTATGCTTGCCATGAGCGCAGGTGTAGTTGCAGGTGATGGAACAGACCCGCTTGACCCCTCCGATGGTGGGGCAGACTGGGACGGCGATGGCCTAACCAATGCGGAGGAACAAAACCAAGGAACTAACTTTAACAATCCTGACACAGACGGTGATGGATTGCCTGATGGTTGGGAAGTTTCTAATGGTTTAGACCCTCTTAATGGTGGAGATGCTAACGGCGACCCAGATGGTGATGGTCTAACCAACGCTCAAGAATACCAACGAGGGACAAATCCAAACAACGCCGATACTGACGGCGATGGAAAACCCGATGGCACAGACGCTTATCCTAACGACCCTAATGATGGGGAATACAGCGACAGCGATGGCGATGGAATCCCAGATGCTTATGACCCCGATTATCAAGAATCTCAAGCAGGTTCAGGTGATGGAGGAACTAACGGCGGTGGAGAATCCAACGACAATGGACAAGGCGAAGGCCAAGGACAAGGACAAGGACAGGGCCAAGGTCAGGGTCAAGGACAAGGACAGGGACAAGGCCAAGGGCAAGGTCAAGGTCAGGGCCAAGGTCAGGGTCAGGGTCAGGGTCAAGGTCAAGGGCAAGGTCAAGGACAAGGACAGGGACAGGGCCAAGGACAAGGGCAAGGTCAAGGTCAGGGTCAAGGTCAAGGACAAGGACAACAGCAAGGTCAGGGTCAAGGACAACAAGGCCAACAGGGACAACAAGGACAGCAGGGCCAACAAGGAAACCAAGGTCAGCAAGGACAGGCTGGGCAACAAGGCCAGCAATCTGGACAACAAGGTAACCAAGGCCAACAAGGTCAGCAAGGTCAGCAGGGTCAGCAACAAGATAATGGTCAAGGACAGCAACAGCAAGGAGGCCAACAAGGTGGGCAACAAGGTCAGCAACAACAAGGCGACCAAGGAGGCCAAAACCAAAATGGACAAAACCAGCAACAGCAAGGTCAAACACAGAATGGTCAGCAAGGCCAACAAGGTCAAGCAAACGACCAGCAACAAGGACAACAGTTGGATAACCAAGACCAAAACGGTGATAACGACAATGACGGTGATGGAATCCCCGATGATTTAGACACCGATGATGACAACGATGGAATCCCAGATTCTATGGATGAATCACCAAACGACCACGACAACGATGGAATTGAAGATGCGGAAGATAATGACGATGATGGAGATGGAATTGATGACCGAGAAGAAGTCAATGACGGCAACGACAACACCGACATTTACGACCATGACAACGATGGAATTGAAGACCGCTTTGACTTTGACATTGATAACGATGGAATTGATAATTGGAACGACCTTTATGAAAACGGTTCTGATGCATCTCGTGACCATGACAATGATGGACTTGACGATGCAGTTGATACTGACGATGATAACGACAACATCTTAGATGTGGACGAAATCGGCGGTATGTGGAGCAACTATCGCTATGACCATGATAACGACAACATTTGGGATGCAACCGATTTAGACGATGACAACGATGGATTATCAGACTGGTTTGAAAACAATGATGGAAATCCCCAAACTGGGCAATTTGACCACGACAATGATGGACTTGAAGACCACATTGACGAGGACGATGACGGCGATGGCGTGTTAGACATTTTTGAAACTGCGTGATGGTGTTAATGCCCCGAATTACGGGTGCTAAACAACGGAAGTAGGAACATTTAAGAGGGTAGAATACACAACATTGTGTATGCGCCGAGTGTTAAGATACAGCCCGTCCCAGTTAAGAAAGATGTCTAAGTCAGAGTTGATAACTCACATTGAAAACCGAACTGCTACCATAGGTAAGCGTTCAGTCACGGCATGGAACCGCAGAAATGATGTGGTGAACCGCCTTCATGTGGACTTATCTCCCTTGAATCACGAAAGTCTGGTATTTATTGCTAACTCACTCAATTCAAAAAATTGAAATAGCAACACAACGGAAGTGAGTTTATGAGCGAATACGAAGCGCATGGTTCAGGTATGTCAGACCACCAAGATTCTGAACATTTCTCTTACGAGAGGACATGGGATGAAATAGAATCTATGCTGCACAAGGCAGAACGGGTCAAGAATATGCACCACACCAAATTCTTACAATCTCGCAACAAGAAGGATAAACTCTATCACGCTCGTAATTTCAAGGCATTAGAGGGAGTTTGTAAAACCCTAAGATGGACTCTTGGGGATAAAGATGTTGAACATCCTTTAGATTGAGGGGAAGTAGTTTAATTTGGAAGAACGCTCGGTTTGCATCCGAGAGGCTGGGAGTTCAAATCTCCTCTTCTCCACTCAAAACTTAAATAGCGGTGAGCATAAGTTTTACCTATGGGTTTTTGGGTGAGTTCATCGTATAACGATTTGTTATACCCCATTCCGACTTTTAATTTACGGAGTGGTATGAGAGCCATGCTTATGAATCCTGAAGTTCAAGACGCAGGACAAATGTGGCAAGCCGATTCAGGAGAGATTCAAACTTTGGCTTATTGGAGAAACAGTTATGTTTTGACCCGCAGACCTGACGGCAACTTTGACGCAGTTCAAAAGTTTCCAGGCGGAAATCAAATTAACACACCTTTGATTCTATCCCCAGTTCCAGGACCCATGATGGCCGAAACATTTGAGGCTCATGGAGATGCAACTACTAACATACCCACATGGCCTGAAAAAGCCACTATTTTACCTCCAACTTACATAGACAGATTCGGAAAATCTCAAACTCGCAATCCCGTAAGTAGAGGTTCAGGACAATCTCAAGATTGGGAGAATCCTGATGATTGGGTAATTATTACAGGCAGATGCACTCAAATGACTCAAACTTGCACAGACCCACCCACAGAGATTCAATGGACCGCTTCAGCCCGAGAAAGCACACAAAGATTCTATGTTGATGGAGGCAAACCTCAAGAAGCCTACATGAAGTGTAATTCTTGTGATGGAATATGGACTGAAAGCAAAGAAATTGTGGATATGTCCCAAGTATGGCATTGGATTTATAATGAAGAGCCAGTCAGAATGCCAAAAGGGTGGAGAGTAGATGCTAACGGACATATTACTAATTTACCTGCTGAATTAAATGTCAGTAGCAAAGCCGATGCACTATCTAAGGGAGTCGGAGTAATCACCGCAGGTAGTGGAAATGTCGGTGGTAGAAAATGGACTTATGATTTACCCTGCACTTATTATACCAATGCCGATTCATCTCAATTTTCCGAAAGTGAATGTAATGCACTTGGAAATTCAGCCATACAAGGAGAATCCGAATACCTTGATTGGGCAATTAGTGAAATAAAAGATTATGCTAACAAAGTAGGCATTCAAACATTTTGGTGGGTAGATTCACCATTATTTACAGCCACTTGTGGAGATAGCAAAGACCCTAATTATGACGCTTCTGCTTATTACATAGATAATACCCGATGTAGTAAAAACCAAACTAATGGAGGCAACGGAGGGTCAGATGAAGGTTCAACATCATGGGGACCAATTATCGCCGCAGGGACAGTCATTGGATTGGCTACTTGGGTAGCCACCATCTATGGAGTTGGTGTTTGATGGGAACAGTTCTAACTAATCCTTGGGATTTGAATTTTGGAGGGCTTGCTGCCCGTAATGCAGAAAACATAAAGGAAGCCCAAAGCACCACACCCAGTTTATTATCAAGTGAAACCAAAACCACAAGTTGTAATTCTCTTTATCCAAATCTACAAGTGGAAATTTATGAACAAACCAGAGTTCATCCAAACCCATACAATAACCCTAATCTTACTGTGACTTGTGAAGGCTATTATTATCCAGATAATCCAGGTAATGGAGTCAGAAATTGTGGAACCCGATATGAAGTAAGAGGATTAAATGGAAATGTGAAAGGCACAGGTAGCCGACTTAACATTCCTGCAAGTGATTTTCAAGGAGATATATTTACTAACGGTTTTCAACAATACTATTCATCATTAGTTGATGCTCGCATGGTTAGAGATGCAGAAGTCGCACATTGGAATGTTTTTAGGTCAGAAGCAGGATGTAAAGATTCTAAGGCTTTGAATTATTCACCAGGAGCCTCCACAGGAAACTGCCCTTGCACATCAGCAGAACCCGTTTGGACTCAAGGAGTTAAACCGATGGATGGAAACCCCTCTCTGCAATCAGTTACCGAAAAGCCAGGAGATTGTAGTTGTTTGATGCCTCCAACTAATTTAGATGGACAAGGTTATTTAGTTGAAGAATGGACATATGTAGGAACGCCATGGAATCCTGCTGAATATGACCCAAACCCACCTTATGCCCAATTAACTGACCAATGGAAATGGGAAAGAAACAATTCAAAAAGTGTGCTGCCCCAATCAGGAAACGATGATATATTGTATGCCATCGCAAAACCAGGTTGGAAAGCCACAGGGTTGAACCCACCTCAAGAATTTATTGTTAAAGAAACTCTTTCACCTCTAACTTGGGACAAATATCGCCTCATCACAGCCACAGGCTTTGCTAAAATAGGTTGTTTAGACAATACAGCCATGAATTATGACTCTGAAGCCACTATTGATAGCCAAGATTGTAAGTATTGCACCGATTCAGACGAAAATGCCACTATTTTCAACCAAGAAACTCAAAAATGCGAATGTTTGCCAGGTTATACCCTCAAATCAGGGGTATTTAGCACCAAATGTAAGAAAAGTGTGGCTAAATCAGGCACAAACAAGGGAGGTTCATCAAATAATGAGGAAGATGAAGGAATTTCTGTCGGAACTTTGATGGCAGGAATCGCAGGAATAACTGTATTAGGGCTAACCGTTTTGGGATTATCAGGAGGGAAATCTAATGAGTAAGTTTGATTTAGACCACACCTATACAACTGGAAATGGAACCAGTCGGGTTCAAGAAACTGTTGATTGTAGTTGGGGCTATCCAGAATTTATTAAATCTATGATGGTAAATCCATCAGTAAGCATTCAAAGTTATTATGATATGTGGGCTGAAAGAGGCTTAACTGCCGAAGTGTTTGAAGGATTCAAAACACAAGCGGGTTGTGGTGGCCCCCAATGTTCAGACCCCTCTACTGGTTGGAACAAAGAATCATGTGCAAATGCTATTCAATTAAGTTCTGATTGTTACTGTAAATGTGATGGAGATTCTACTTTCAAAAATGGCAAATGTAATAAAAAGGCAAAGATACAGAGCCAATCTTCCAATGTAAGCGAAGTTAAGCCCCCATTTACGCCGAACCAGATTTTATTAGGAGTTGCAGTAGGAGTTACTGTTTTAGTTTCAGCAGGAATTTATATGAAGGGAGGTAAAAAAGATGTTCAATCCGTTTGATACCAATGCTCATGTTTGGCAACCAATTTTTAATCCATTTAATTTTTTACACGATGTTTATGCTTCGGAAGATGTAGCCTTTGGAAGCAGTTATGATTTAGTAGGCCAAAACAAAAATCACCCTGCTTTAGAGTATGGTTATGTCTATTTCTCTGATGGAAGCGAAAGCAACCGATTCAACTATCACGGTTCCCATACCAAACACCTCACTATTCAACCCTATATGGAAAGTGGACAGGTTTTCCGATTAAAACCAAACGCAGGTTACACAGTCAATCTCAAAAATAGCGATACAGGACAAAGTTATGCAGTTACACCCTCTAATCCATTTGAATTACCATTAAATGTTGGAGATTATCATAGGTTAGAGTTTTTATCAATTACCAAAGATTCTTCCGAACCAGACCCTGAAGAAACAGAACCAGAATCCGATGAAACTGAAGAAACAGCACCAGAACAAACGGGTAACGCCTCTACCATCACCACTCAAAGTTTTTCTTTCAAACCAGTTGACACCACAGAACCAGAAAAAAGCAACGCAGGATATTATGTAGGCGGTATTTTAGCCTTAGCAGTTGGAGTTTGGTATTTTACTTCTCAATAAACTTAAATAGACGAAAGATTAACTATTTTGTATGGACCTCAAGTTAGACCCTTATACAATCGGTGGTATAGTAGCCATTTCTGGCGGCGGTTGGTTAATCATTAAAGCATATAACAATTACGGCGCAGTTTCTATTTGGAACTCAATTGGAATGGTAACAATTGGAAGTGCATTGATTTGGGGCGGTGTCCAAATCTTTTCGGCTAAATCTGCTGGTGAGAAAAAGAAAGAAACAGCAAAGATTAAGGAAGATGTTACCAAAGCAATCGCAGCAGTTGGTGAAGAATCAGCCGAAGTAGCGGCTGCCGAATTCACACAAAGCCAAAGAGAAAAGTTGGCTAAGAAAGGACACGCACTCTCTGATGGCTCATTCCCAATCCGCAACAAACAAGACCTCAAGAATGCAGTTAAATCTTGGGGGCTTGCTAAGAAATCTAATAAGGCTAAAGCCAAGAAATTTATTAAACTTCGTGCCAAGCAATTAGGTGCTATGGATGAATTACCTTCAACTTGGTGATATTATGATTAACAATCCAGTCGCATATTACAAAGAAATGGGATTCACCTCCATTGATTCCTTAGTTTATACAGGCTCACTAATCGGTGCTCTTGGAGGAATTCTCGGAGTAGTCAATGGAGTTCGTTATAGCCAAATGAAGCAAATTGCAGTTTTCGGTGTTATGACTGTTGCCTGTGGCTTTGGTCTAATGGAAGGCTTAGATATTGCTAACAAGTATTATCCAAAAGAATAGATTTATTAACAATCAATTCCTATAAGAGTTGAGGACTATGACAGACCCACTCAAAAAACTTCTTGCCGAAGAACAGAAAAAAGTAGATGCTAAACTTCGTTATCGTAGTTCATCTCAAGGAGAAGTTAAACTTCCCGATGTATTGCCAAATCTGATTCCATTTACGCCGCAGGGTGAAACACCTGCTTGGACAAAGCATATTAAACCTGAAGATTCTGTTGAAATTGAGGCTGCAAAAAATAAACAAAAAGAAAAGCAAGCCAAATTAAATGGAGTAGTGGGACAACCATCTCAACAACGAGGCAAGAAAAGAAGGCTTAAATAACAAGCCTGACTAAGTTAAGTTATGGCTATTCGTAGGCAAGGTTGGACCGTTCAATGGGATGACGATGGCATCACCCCCGTTTCTGACTTAGCCAAACTCTATACAGGAGAATCAGTTTTTTATGATAATCCTGGAGCCACTAATGCATTAACTTCCCGAAATAGAACCAAAGACGACCAATTTATTGTTCTACAATACTATGGAAGCACACCTGGCCGAAACAATGTTACTGAATCTGAATTAGATGACCCTGCATTATGGTCACCTGGAACCTATATGCAATATAAAGTCGGAACTACTTATTATTTTGAAAACTTAGATGGTGTAAAAAACGATGGTATGCCAGGAACCGCAGCACCCTACCCAATTTCCATTGGAACGGGCAGAGTTTCAGGATATAGACCAGTTTTAGGAGATAAAACTTACATTCCTGTGGAAATCCCACCAGGAACAGATTGGGATATTATTTTAACAATAGTTAATTCTTGGGTGGACCCAAGACAAGCATTGGATTGCTCCACAGCATCACAATACACATGGACGGCGAACTAAGATGATTGTTACACCTGGAGTCACGGACGACACCCCTCAAACAGCGTTGGATGTAAATCTTTTTGAAAAAGTTTTAGAATTTCGTGATACCACACCATGGCCTGATGGCTATTCTCAAAGAAACTGGTTAGGTTTCACATACAGCCCACCACCAAATACAGGACCTGCTCAAAACCCTTTGCCAAACTCTATTGTTATCCGAGATGTTCAAATCGGAAATGACATTATGTTTGTCACAGGCTCTATTGACTATTTGTGGGGCGGTGCTCCTGTTGGATTAGGCACTACTTATTATATCAGAGATGGATTTGTTGCTTTTTGTAGGCTTGATAAAATAAATGACTTATCAGCATGGCACATGAACATCACCAGAGGAATTCAAAGGCTTTTCAACAGCGACCCAGCAATTGGAGTTACTGAAGCCCAAATTCCTAATTCAGATACTACTGCCGAAGGAGGTTGTTATGGTATGGCAATAAGTGATGGTTTTGGTTTTGCAGAACCCACCATACAATATACCTCACCTGCCGATGGAACAGGTCAAATCGCACAAGGAGTATTTAGCAGCGTAGTGGGCGGTGTCCAAATTTTGTATAACAGCCAAACCACAATTGATAGGGCTGCTGCGGGAGTGGGAGCAATAGGACCAGAAAACACGCAATTAGCCTATCCAATACATCAGATGTATTATGCAATTCCATTAGACGGCATCGCTGATGGAACTGTTTTTGATGAAAACTTACTCCCTACTGATATTCGCACCGCATTTACCAACACAGGAAATTGGAACCCTGCTGGCTATTCAGTTTATGGTGAACTTGTAGTTATCCCAGTTGCTGATTTATCATATACAGGAATTCAGGCTAATCAACCTGGAAGTTACCGAGGAGCACAAGATTTTCCATTCCTAATTGGAAAGGATATTCCTGAAATAAATTCTACGGGTTGGAATGATTATCAACCATTCAGTTATACAGATGGATATACAGGCTCCCAAAAACCTGATGCGGGCGGAGGCGCACCTGCTTTTTACAAAGACATTACATTTACTGCCGATACTGATTTAGTCGGTTTCCTAAATGGAGGAGAAGCAGATGTTGGCACATTAGGAAGTTTTATTACCGCAGGGTGGGGTTATGCTTTTGCAGACCCTGTTAATGTATTTGATGGAACAGACCCACCACTAACTAAAAGAAGGCCAATAGTCACGATTGGAACTTACCATCTTGCCGACCCAGTATCATTTGGTAATCAAAAATCCTATGGTAATCTTCTTGGTGGCGCACAGCCAATTGCCACCCAATCCCAAGCCACTCCCGAACAAATTGAAGCATCAGATGATTTAACAGCAGGAGCATATTATACAGGAATTCAACAGTTGAGCACCAATCAAGGGGCTGATGAAATGATTTTGTTAAGGTTATTCGTTCCTCGTTTTAATGCAGGAGCAAAACCATGGACCAATTTTTCCCATATCACTTATCATTATACCAACAAAAATTTATTAAATCCTGATTTGGGACAGATGCCAGCACCAATCCCTCAAACAGCCGTGCAAATCGGACCTCTTATTTCTACCAATACTGATTCTTTCACTTGGCAAACATTCCCAACCACGGAAGAAAGAGGTTTCCAAAATACCAGTTTATCTAACACTTACATTTTTGGAGTCCCATTTGCCCGACCCGATTCCCAAAATATCCAATCAGGAGAGCAGAATTGGGGCGCAGCCTATAACAATGTTCCTCGTTTTTCCGCAGACATTAGAGGTTTTTGTGGAAGTTATTCTCCTGTGGATTCTACTAATCCATTATATGAAAGAGTTAGACCATTTATCATAACTTATGATACTTCCAATAGTGAAAACATAGTTCCCGATTATGCACAAGCAGGAGTTGGAACTTGGTCGGTTCAAGCCACCGCAACTTGTTTCTTTGATTTTGGATTTAATGATACAAACACACCCAATGGAGATAGTGTAATTGCCGAAATGACACAATATCGGGAGGAATACCCATTGGGAGTAAATATGGTGCCTTATGTCACAGGAGGAGTCATGAATATGGCTTATGACTTAGACAGAAACCAATGGTTATTGAGTATATCGGCTAATCGTGATGGAGCAGAAAATAATCCTGCTTTGTTTATGGCAGCGAATTCTAATTTATCTCGTTTTGCATTTTTCAAAACAGGAGATGAGAAAAATCCCGTTTTGGCAGAAAAGAATGCAACTACTACACCTGGAGGCGTAGCCCAAACAACATCTTTTATGTTTGCTAATACCGCAGGAGGGACTGATAATTTTAGAGCCTTTACATTGGGTGGTAATTTCGGTTCTGCTGATGGTGTAGGAGGAACGGCAGGAACTCCAGGCGAAGGAGGTAATTCAGGACCTATTCAATTAACTCAAATAGACGGTCCATCAGGTCGTTCAGTAATTATGTGGGTAGATTATTTGTTATTTGATGGAGTAGATTCACTTATTGCCACAGTAGTTCAAGAATTAGGATTATCAGTTACCGTAGAAAATGTAGAGTGGTATAAAAGAAAGATGATTAACGGGGATGTTCTCAATATGACTACTGAAGAAATTGAGGCATGGGTGCAATCGCAACAAGCCGAATACCGCAAGATGCTGATTGATAACGAGCGACAAGGGAGAGTTCGCAAACGCCGAAGACAACAATCTGCTATTGCTCATGATTTAGAAGAACAAATTCAAGGAGAGTTTGTGGTTTCAGAAATGGACTTCATAGAAGGAGATTTTATTGAAAGAAACCTCAAGGACATTAGCGCATTCCCAGACCAAGATGAACAACTCAAAAACCAAATTATTACTGATGAGCAATTTACTGAATTAGATAGCCTCTATGGAACGCCCGTTCCTAAGAAAACAACTTCCTTAGAACGGAAACAAAAGACCGAAAAAGTGCCAGAAAGCGATGCAGAAGACGACCAAACTTAAATATCCGAACAAAGAAGCCTTATTTGGTTAAAATGGATAAGCACTATGAGCGAAACATAATTGTAACTGCTACCGAAGATTTTTTGGTAATGACAACTGCTAAAATTCCAGCAGGAGTCAGTTTGAAACAAATTCTTATTTCTCCTTCTGACAATAATTACCATGAATACCTACAAATGTTTGTTTCTATGGACACGGAAGTTATTTATTCAGGCCAATTTATCCCTGATGGAATCAATGTTTCTATTGAAGATGGAGGATATGATGAAGAAAGATTACTTATGTTCTCCCTATCTTGTAACTTATGCCCCATAGATATTCGCCCCACTTTGCACGAATCCTTTTTTAAGGTAAAGATTTTGGGAGAATATGTTGATGGATATGCAGTTGGCGATGAATCTATTTCTACATTTGACTCCGATTTTAGCATCAGTTGGGCATAATTTCAAAAAGAGAACAATTAAATAGGAACGAAGCCCATAGAACGCTATGGCATCCTTGATGTTATTTACAGGAAAGGGCGGCGTGGGTAAATCTACCGTATCAGCCGCTACCGCTCAACATTGGGCCTCACAAGGCTACCGAACTATTTTGGTGTCCTCTGACCCAGCCCACAGCACAGACGATACTCTTGGAGTATCAGTAGGACTCCAAACTACTCAAATTGCAGACAACTTTTGGGCGAGAAACATTGACGCAGAAAGAGAAGCCAAGATTTTTGCGGAATCACTAAATGCAGCCAGTAAGGAAACTTTTGAGAAACTTATGCCTGGTGTAGATGCAGATTTATTTACTGATATGGCGATGTTTCCAGGAATTGATGAGTTCTTTGCTTTAGAAGAAATATCAAAGTTAGTGCATTCAACTGATTATGATATTGTTGTTTTTGATACCGCACCCACAGGACATACTCTTAGAGCCTTAACTGCACCAGATTATATCAAAACATTTCTATTAAAAATCCTTCGGATGAAAGCCAAAGTAGAAAATCTCAAGGGAATTTTATTCCGCAAGAATGATACAGCCTCTCGTATGGTCACCATATTAGAAGCCGTTTGCGAGAAGATTGACCGAATTAAGGTCTTGCTTCGCAACCCTGACTGGGTTACAGTCAATTTAGTATCAATTCCTACGGAAGCAGGATTCCAAGAATGTTACCGAACTATTCGTTTCTTAGAATCACAAAAAATCATGGTTAAAAACATCATTATTAACAATGTCATGCCTAATTTCGGACCAGAGGTTTGGGAAGCAGCCGCAACTAATATGGCTACTGCCTTAGTAAAATGTGAATATGATAATCAACAACCATATTTGGGTCGTTATAATGAGGTCTGCCGACAGCACCAAATTAAGTTAGTCGGAGTTTCCCGACTACCCTATGAACCAAGAGGAGCCAAATTAGTAGATTATGCTAACATATTGTGGAATCCCAAGTCAGGACTATCTCATGACCCAATTCGTTCCCTAACCATAGAACCACAAAAAGTCCAAGTTAAGATTCCATTTGCCGCCGATGCTAAGTGGAAGGTTTCAGAAAACGAAGTTAAATATCAATTTGATGAATTTAATTTTGGACACGGAGAAATATGGTATCACATTCCCAAACCCACAGGAGCCACAGGCAAGCCACAGTTGAGGAAAAACGCTAAAGGAGCGACACTCACATGGAAACCTTAACCATTTTCTTTATTTGGTTAGGGGCTTTGACTCTACTTGTAACTTTAATGGCAATTAGTAGTGCTTATTTTGCTTGGTGGTTTATCACATTACGAAATCCCCAGATAACAAAACTCATTGTTGAAGCCTACAAAGAAGAAAAAGATAAACTTAAATAGACGAAACAGTAACAATTAGTTATGAACGCTGTTCCATTGATTGCTACTGTTGGAGTTGTCGGCGCAGGTGCCGCATACTATTATTACAATATCTATTGTCCAGACGCTAACATGAGCCGTAATGATGACGGCGATTGTGTTTGTGGAGATGGATATTACCTTGACCCTGATGACGACCAAAAGTGTGTTGCACTTTCAACTTCAGAAGCAACCGAATGTAAAGGAGTATTAGTCAATGGTGTTTATGTTTATGATGCAGACGGAGATGACCTAACAGACATTCTCGCTGATGAAACCAAAGATGTTCAGATTGATTGTTTGCTTTGTAATGCTTGCGAAGGCAGTTCCAAGCAAGCCCAAGATGGCCGTTGTTTGCGATGCCAACCTGCGGCAACTCAAGCCGAATGGCGAATAGATGATGCACTAAGTCATGGAACAAGTTATTCAGAAGTTCCAACTACTGCTCCTGATGATGACCCAGATGGTTGGATTCCTAACTATGAATTGGCTCAAGCAGCCAAGGCTACCCCTGCTAACCCACTTTCTGCCGATTATGAATGGACTTTAGTTACTGAAACTGATACTTCCGCAGCAGAAGAAGTTGTAGGTCCGCTTTACACCCCTTATCAATATGCTCCACAAAAAGGATTTATGACCTCCGACCCATCATCTTGTCCTGGACAACAATGGTAATGTTAAATAGTTGATGAGATAACCCCTCATTATGTATCTTACTTTTGACTGGGATGATGTGGAACAAGATGAACCCCATGTTCAAACTGCACTTCAAGAATTACAACAACGATTCGGAGTAGGAAATGTTTGGTATCGGATTTCTTCTTCAGGCGAAGGCATTCATGTTATTATCGCTAACTTATCTTGGAATTCCGAGATTGGGGCTATGGAGATAACTCCAAAAAACTTTGAAGATGAATTTACCCTAACGATTAGAAAAGAGTTTTCTGAACCGCCGTGGGGCTTAGAATGCAAAGGTCGTTTAATTTCAGATTCTGTTAGAACAAAAAACGGCTTCCGCACAGGCAGGATATTTGCTGCTAAAAATGATAAATCGGCAGGAGAATGGTTGCCCTATGTCTGACATTCCTGATTGGCTTAGAGATTTTGTTTCAGTAGTAGAATTAAAACAACATCAAGGCTATGCTTTTTATGTGGCTGGAGAAATATCACAAGATTCTGAACACATTGTAAGGTCTATGTGGAAAGGCATTCCCATAAATGCCGTCAAACAGAAGATATAAATACAATGAATACCACACATATACTATGAGCACAGAAATGCGATATTGGAAGCGAGTAGGATTTGCAGTAAGTAAAGGTCAAGCCCTTGAACTAATTGATAGATTGGCAGACAAGCCTCATGGCGCAGTTTTAGATGAGGATTTGGAAGAATTTGATAGTGTAGGCGGAGATATGTCCCCAATTACGCTGGAAAGAGAAGTGGAGATGCTATGGGAAAGAGATTATGACCCAGAAATTGATTTACAACTTGATGAATCCATTAACTGGATTATTGTTGCTATGGAATTTGAACGCAACAAGAAACAATACATTAAAGATTTGAAGGCAGAAGGTATGTCCCTTGAAGATGCTAAAGAAAAGTATGAGTTTGAAAAGGCTGATATTGTCCGTAAGGCTCTTGACCTTCCTGATGTAGAAGAAGTCCAAGAAATGATTGATGACCAACAAAAGCCTCGTGATGGAAGAGGAAACGAACTCACCGAAGAGCAAATTGCAGAAATGAAGGCTAAACACGAAGCCGAAAAAGAAGCAGCACTAATCGCATATGGAAAGGCATTGACAGAAGCCGAAAAAGCAGAGGAAAATCAAGAGGAAGAATAGTCATGGCCGAAGATGAAAAGGGCTATGATTTTTCTCGTGACCCTCACGCAGAAAAACCAAAGGCAAAGAGGAAACCATTACCATTGACCGAAACATTAGTTTTGGACATAGTAGATTATATGCTTGCTAATAAAGGCTATGGTTATTCCACACAAATTTCATCTTACATGGTAGATTACAAACCTCGCCGTTATACCTCTCGTGAAGTAGTCGGCATTCTTAGAAACCGACCCTGTTTCCGACACGCTCAAGCCAAAGACCGAAAAGGAGGCATTCGTTGGAGGTTAGATGTTTTGGCTTTAGAGAAGTATCTCACTCAAAAGGGATATGACGAAAGAGCGCAAGAAAGAGGAATCTTTGATAAAATTAAGGAACTCAAATGGAATCAAATTAACAGCACAATTTTGGCATTAGAAAGCATGATGCCCGAAATTACTGACCCTTCTGATGATACCATTAACATTTGTTATGAAAACATTGCTACCTTGTGGTCTTGATTCGGATAATCGGATATTTATTCGGATTGAATGTCCGAAACTGCACAAAGAGTTATATATCAAGAGCAACCCATAGTTATTATGGTCTGGTTTATCCGTAGATACCGTAAAGGAATTAAGAATTCTGGCACGAGTGATGTTAAGGTTTCAGATAATGAAATTACAATTCCTGAATTTGTTGATTTTTGCCACCGAGAAGGAGAAGGCAAATATATTTTGGGACAAAGAGGAAAAGGAATTCGGGGTTTCAAGAAAATCACAGATTGTATCGTTGAAGGAGCCGAATTGTTAGGAAATTGGGATAATACCTCTAAGGTTTTCGCCGCAGAGGAAATTTCAGTTAAACAAAATGTCCGTTTGGGAGATTTGAGCGATTCGGAACTCTTAGATTTGATGAGTTCCATGTCTGAAACAGATATTTCATCCTCTGATGATTTTGCTAAGTTTAAGGCAGATTTAACCTCCATTCACGCTGAAATTGCTCGGCGTGGAATCAATGGAGGAACTTCCTCTGCACCATCAACAGATATTAAGGCTGCTGAACCAGTAGCCGCACTTAATCCAAACAAACCTTTGGCTTCTGCTGGTTTCGGAGTAGGAAAGTCAGGATTGGCTATGGGATTCGTTGGAGGACTCATGGTTGGAGTCGTAGGGACTATGATGTATTATAAGAACAAGATGGACTCCATTAACAGCGATTTGGAAAGAATTAACAAACAACTTAATGAAGCCGAATCCGCTATCAAAAGGGCTGAATCCCGAGAAGCAAAGAAATTAGCAGCCGAAGAAGCAGTTAAGAAGTATGATGCACGAGTCAATATGGACACATCATTTTTAGCCGCATTTAATCGTGGAAACGGACCCTCCATGTAAAGGAGGAATAATAAATGGAATTAGAAGAAATGAGAGAGATGCTTGGTGCTTACAAGCAACTTTTGGAGCGTGAAAAGCAACTGGCTTTAGAGCAACATTTTCAAGGCTTTATGGGTCAATTGAAAATTGATGATATTGAATTGAAAAAAGAACTCAAAACTGAATTCTCATCTTTAATTGATATTTTAGAAAAAGACCTACCTATGGAAGAAAGAATGTTGAAAGTAGTTAATTCCCCATTTATTTGGAATGTTATGCAACATAAAACCTCCGCAAAAGAGCGAGAGTTGCGAAGATTGACAGATGAAATATCGTCTTTCATCAAAGGAGCATCACAAGGAGCCAAAACAGAACAACAATTTGTCCAAAATCTTTTGGCAAATTCATTAAAACAAGTAGCCAAGTCCATTGAATCAGGAGAAATTAAGGGAGCAGAACATCCAGTTATGGCTTGGATAGATTCAATGAAAGATGGATTATCCGACATATTCTCAAAAGAGAAGATTTAACTACCTTGCCTTACACAGTAGATATGGTGATACAATGTCCGAATTTGATGATGCTATCCGAACAGACAAAGAACCTGAACCTGAAATTCACACAGGGCAAGCCAAAAAAGCCCAACCAAAACTTGAATCTAAGTCATTGGTAGAAATGCTAACGGCAGATGGCGACATCAATGAATTGGGAAAACAACTTAATTTAGATTCAGATATGACCGAAAAGGTATTGTTGCCTCTGGTAAATTTCCTTGATAAGTATGGTGTGGGCGAAAGTTTGTCCACCAACGAAACCGTCAATAAAGGGGTTGGGTTATTCGGATTTGTGTCCGATGTTGCCCCCATTTTGCGCTCGGCTACCGAGTATTTCCAAGGAAAGAAAACAGAACTTTCTAACGAAGATGAAGCCTTTTTAGAAAGAATCAAGGAAGCCCAAAATTTTGATTCCATGTCTTTGTTTGTAGGCGAAGAAGTTGAAGATGAAGATTCCGAGCCTGAAGTTCAAGAAGCAGAAGTTGGACCTCCACCTGCAAACCCATTTACTGATGGACCTGTGGACTGGAATGCTATGTTAGGGGTAGCACCAGCAAATAGCCCAGCAGGTCAAAATTCTCATCAATATAGTTCTATTGCTCAAGCGCAAAAACAAACTAAGACAGGCATTACAGGTATGGAAGCCCTTGCTGCTGAACAAGGATTAACTATGTCGCAAGTAGAAAATGACCGTCAAAGCGTTACCAATAAAGGAGGCGCAGGTAGTAATGTAGATTATACAGATAACGATTCACTTAATCAATTAGTTACAGGCGGTATGGATGAAATACAAAAAGCCATGTTAGGAGAACAGGCTAAGATTGCATCTCAAAGTAAAGTTATCTTTGAGGGCGATAAATTAGCCACACCCAACGCAATTTCAGATTATACCCCCAACACCACACCCACACCAGCCACAAAAACCATTGGTGGTTTAGAATCTTTGGAAGATATGATGGCACGACAGGGAATTACTTCTTTTGAAGAAAGAGCACCTGAACCAGAAGAGGTAGAAATGTTTGATGAAGCAGAAATGGAGTTTATTGAATCTACTAACTCTTTCCGAAACCGAGCCACAGGCGAAGAATACGAAGCAGTATTAACAGAAGTTCCTGAAACTTATTTTGAACAACCTATCCAAACTTTCCAAACAGTTATTGAAACACCCGCAGAAATTGAAGAGATTTCCGAAGTAGTAGAACCAACTCCTGTGGTTGAAACCACAACAAGCGATTACTCTACTATGAACATAAGCCAACTTAAATCCGAACTTCGGGCTGCTGGACTTCCACTCACAGGAAATAAAGCCGACTTAATTCAACGCCTGAAAGATTCGGAGGAATGAAGTTATGGTAAATCCCGTTTGGGCTAAGTATGTAGCAGAGCAAATGCCAAATTGGTTAGAATGGTTTCGCAACATCCATTTGAGGTCATATGTGGAATTGGGTGAAAAATTTATTCAATTAAATCCCTATTATGTCCCTCAAGATGATGGGTCAGAAGCAGTAGAACTTTTTGACACCATGATTGTTAATCGTGATTTTTTTGATACCGTTACTGACGCAGGTATCAGAGTTTGGGCTAATTCAGGATTTTCTGATTTTGTAGAAGCCTTAGAAATTTATGCACCACGCTATCCTGAAATTCAATTAGTTTGCCGACTGTTTAATCGTAATATAAATTGGTTTAAGCGAATATATCAGTTTTTACGAGCCGAACTTATTATGGAATTACGCAACGATGGAAGGATTTTGTAGGGACAAACTTAAATAACAAGATAGGGACAGTAAATATATGCCTGAAGTATCATCGGAAACCCAAGGAAAGATTATCGCATATCTTACTTTAGATGGATACAACCAAGGAGCCGCCGCAAATCTTTGGGAGAACATAGCCACTTGGCTTCAATCCCTCAATGATGATGAAGGAAACCAAATCTTTACACTTTCCCGTAGTCGTTGGCAAGGAAAAAATGCACCCCTTAGTGGTGCAGCAGGAGCAAAAAACGCTTACAAAATTGCTCTAACTTCAGGATTATCAGTATTCCCTGAATTGTCTAAAGAAGTCAAATATGCTTACGGTGCTGAAATCAAGAGTGGACAAACTGAAAAGAAAAGAGGCATGGGAACTAAGAAAGACGATGCAGGAGATAACACTCCAAAAAGAAATATCAAAGAAAATAAATTCAATTACAATGGTTGGGCTTTCAAAAATATCTATCGTTTAGCCATGGGTCAATCCCTATCTCCTGATTATATCAATCGTGTTTCAACCGTTGGACAAGGAAATGGAAAATATCTGGACCAATTTGATGTGGAAACTGATTCATGGACATATCAGGGAGAAACACCTACATTAGAAGAAGTAGTAGAAGGACTTGGTTCTGAACCAATGCCAACTGCTGCAAGTTTAGCCCCTTCTGAAGTTTTCGTTCCATTTGTCCCAACTGGCGCAAGTCCAGGTATGAAGATTAAGAATCCAATGCAAGTAGATTCTTCTAAATTCCCCACTATCACACCACCTACTGCTGAAGAAGAAATTTCACTATCCCAAAGAGAGTGGAATAGACAAAAGAAGATACAAGGAACAGACCCTCTTTATGATTTTAACGGAGAGGTATTAGTCACATTCACCCCATCACCTTCTGATGCAGAGATGCAACCAATTACTTCGTTAATTTCTTCTGCTGCCGATACCGATGCACCTCAAAGTGCAGATGATTTCTTGAATATGGATGATGATTGGGGAGATGAATCAGATACTCAAGAAACATCTTCCGATAATCTGGATGATTCCAAGTGGTTTTTGACACCAACTATTCAATTCTCATTCCGCAAAGGTGCCGATGCCTTTTTCAGAGTATTAGGTGATGAAACTTATGCAGGTCAGATGTGGAGCGTTTCAATCAAAGATAGCAACGAACCTACAAGGGTCACAGCAGTTAAATTATTGTGGAAAGAGCCTACTCTTGGTCAGCCTGATGAAGTTATTGGATTCCAAATTACCCTAACCCAAGACGGAACTCAAAAAGAAATTGTTGTAAAAAATAATGAGATTTCAGAAGGTTTTTCACTCAACGAAGCAAAAGATGGATATAACTATCTTGGTGGCGTAACTGAAAACAGTCAAGGCATAACCACAGATAGTGTAGTTTTATACGCTCACGGAGTAAAAGGATTTGGAGGATTACTCAATAAAAATGATAACATTGAACCCGTTGATACTCTTACTTGGTCTGATTTGAACAACTCTGGTAGGGCAGGAGAATACAATGGTGATGTTTCCATTTCCCAAGCCTCACTTATCGGACCAGTTATTCGCACCCAGATTTCTCGTTTCTATGGAAACCCAAACATTACCGATATTTCAGCATTTTGGAAGAATTGGTCAGATTCGGGCGGTGCTGACGATATTATGAGTCCAATTAAGGGCGGAGATAACATTATCTTTAACTTAAATAAACAAGTTGTTATTGATGCAGACATCAAACTTTATGCAGACACCAATCCTGAATACTTGAGGCCAAAATCACTCAAACTCACCATCGGAGGCGAATTAGAAGGAGTAACTGAATGGAGTGTCCCTGAAGAAACTGAAGAAATTGGAGTTCTGGCACCCAACGCTCAAGGAGAATGGAGTTCCTATATTGATTTCATTTGTAAAGGAGCACAATCTTCAACTTATTTCCCAGTTACGCAAGGAAACCAAAGATTTATCTTACCTGGTGATGAAAAATACTTAGAATTTATTACCGCAAGGGACGCAGATGGAAAACCTTCCGAATTTGCCAATCCAGAAAGGATAGCCGACTGTATAAAATATATCACTTATGATAAAACATCAGTTGTAATGAAGGGAGGCAACATGGTAGTTCCTGCTGTTAAGTTAGCCATTGAAGAACCAACCGAAGACCCAGAAGACGAAGATGACGAAATCCAAGTTCTAAGATTCCTTACCATTCCTGATTCAGAATCTGACTTTTATGCCCGAGATATTAACGGCGAAGTAGTAGGAGGAACAGTAGAAGGTGGTGACATGGTTCCACCTGACCCACAAATAGTCATCGTAGGCAATCCTCAATCAACTGCTTACCAGATGTTAGAAGACACACGAAGAGCGCAAAAGCAATCACCATCTCACACCATTAAAAATGAAAATAATGAAATTGTTACTAACTCAATTGCTTGGCTAATGGGCGAGCAGATTTACTACATTGTTGCTACCAATGAAGAAAATGAATCATACATGGTAAAGATTGACTTAAGAGTTCCACGAAGGGGTTGAAGAAATATGACAGATGACGCAATAGAAGAAACAACTAAGATGGAAGAAGATGATACTCTTTTTGATGGCAACGATACACCCAATGCAGAAGTTCAATTAAAAGGACCCATGGCAACTATTGATGGCATTGAAGAAGAGTGGCAAAAAGAAAACGCACCCACACCAACTAATTCAGCAGTAGCCCCAAACCCCAGCACACTAACTTCCGAAGGTAGAACTTTAGAAAGTATTATTGGAGCAAGTGCTTATGCTAACTTAGAGGCGATTTTTGAAAATCGTGGACAAAGTATGAGCGATACAGTTACCATTTCGCCGCTGGATACCATTGGACACATTGAAGTTCAAAATGATAAAGAAGGAAATGCTAAGTTCCTTGTATTTTACGATGAGAGCGGAGATAACATTACTCAAACTGTTTTCCGAGAGATGGGAATTGCTACCGAAGGAAACATGACCTCAATCATCGGAGAAAATGCTTTGAAATTTACTCAACTTATGTCTAAGTCCAACTTATCTAATCAAGTAGAGGGAGCAAACCAATGGAGTCCATCATCTATGGGTAATGCTTTAGACCCTAAGTTCCAAAATTATCTTTCAACTTTTGCCGCTACCCAACGCCGAAGCCAACTTAACAATCAACTTAAGCAACTTCGTGCATTGATGCTATCATTAAATGATGTTTTCGCTTTTGACGATTACCGACATTTAGAAGCATTTATGGCTGCATGGATGATGAAAGATTCAACTTGCCGACTATCAGGAGTTCCAGGAACAGGAAAGACCACAGTTATTGAGTGTGCTGCAACTTTATTAGCCAACTCATATGGTTACAACACAGGAACTCGTCTGTGTGTTCCTCGTGACTATGAATTGGGAGCAGGAGATGAAGATAAAATTTTCGCAAGTAATAATCAATCATCTAACATCTATGCACCAACAGTTTTCCCAAATGGACAACAATATAACATCAGTTATGGAAACATTTCCAAGCCTGAAATCAAAGAGTTGTGGGAATCATGGAGATTCAACAAGTGGCAAGAGCCAAAGAAGATTGGAAGTGAATACATTTATGCAGGAAAAGATGCAAGCATGAAATCATTTGTTTTGCCAAGTGGTTCTTATCTTTACAGTTATGAATACCTCAAGCCATTGACCGATACAGGTCGTGAAAAAGTTGCTCTACCACCTGAAGCATTCCGAAACCTACTTCTTCAGCATTATTATGCTGATGTTCCGTTTAACTTTGACTTAAATGACATCACAACATGGCCTGATGTTGTAAATGGAGTTATCCAAATCCCAGAAGGCTCTGCTAAAAAGAGAATTGTAAAGCCTGTTGAGATTATGGATGCTAACGGCGTTAAGGACTTTAGTTCCATTCTTCAAATTACAGGAGAAATGGGAGAAACTAAAAAGACACTTCCTATGCAATTGGCTGTTCCAGAGATGGATAAGACCCGAGTATCGGACTTACTTAATACAATTACCACAGTTACTAACCGTGATGCTACTGCATTTATCCAAGATTACTTGGACAAGTCAGGATTAGATGCACTTTATACAGATGCAGGAAGAAATGAAGGTTATTGGCTTCGTGAATTCCTGTTAGATACTTGTTATGACGCTCGTGCTAACCCTGATAAGTCAGCAGGAGGACAAAACTATTCATCAATCTCTCAAGAAATGATTGCTGAAATTGGTATTGCTAAAGTAGATTACGAAAAGAGAGCCGATGAAGTGCTTTATGGTATGGAAATCAGAGAAACTGCAAGTTTTGACCCAGCCAAAGGCGCACAAGTCAGCACTTTTGACTTTGAGCCAACTCCAAGACCAATTGTTACCCAACCTGTTAAGTTCTTCAACGAAGCAAACCGTTCCAAAGCAGGTATGGAAGATGCTATCTTAGGTCTAATCGCTGAAAAGAAAGTAGAATACCGAGGTAGAGAGTTCCAATCACCAAACTTTGTAGCGTGGATGGATACCAACCCTCACCAAAAAGGAAACGATTTGGCATTTACTGACAGAATTGACATGGAATTATTGTTCAAGTCCGTATCAATGGGTGGACGATATAACATTATGTCAGGAAAGGGTGGCGGAGTTCCAGTTCTTGAACTTGTTAAGAAAATGACTCAAACTAACGCCGTTTCACCACTAAGATTTACAGACCTTAGAGCCATGTGGGATTATATTGGAGATAATCAATCAGGAATCCAAATGGTTCAACCAGGTGGAGCATATGATGGCTACCGAGATGTAGCGGCTATTTCAGTTCTGTTTTCTCAAACTTATCGTGTTCGGGATTCCAACATCCCAATCGGTGATGCTCCAATGAGTTGGACACACAGCCCTCACGAATCTCCACTTGTAGATTTCTCTACCACTACTAACACCAAATCCAAACAAGGAGGAGGAGGAACCGAGTCGCCTGTGTTGAAAAGAGGAACGGAAGCATTTGCTCAAAATTCAGAGAATGGAGGTTCATGGACCGACCCTCAACACGGTATGCAACTACCTGCTGTCTTTACTCGTGTTCTTGGATTCCGATTTACTAATTCATTAGTTAAGTTAGCGAGAGCCTTTGCTTTCCTTAGAGGAAAATCCTATGTTAGCCGAGAAGATATTGTGGACGCAGTTCCATATGTTTGCGCTCACAGAATTGGCCGAAGCCGAGAAGGACTTACTGACACAGAAGGTAACACCAAAGGTATTCCAGACGGAATTTCATCAGGGTTTGCTTATAACAACGAACAAGAATTTTTGCGAGAGTTATTAGTCAATGGATATTTGATGAGAGATGTTGATGTAGGACAAGGCACAGGAGCAACTTTGTTAGAAATGTTGGACTCTTTCTATGAAAGATGTAATAACATCCTACAATCCAGCACTTATTCCCACAATTATGAAACGGAAGTTCTTAGCACATTACAAAGAGTATTTTCTGAAACTTTTGGAGAAAGCAGCAACTTAGGAACGAATTTGACTCCAGTTCATTGGCACATCGCTACTATGGTTTCAGAATCAGAAAGAAAAGGAAACACACAACTTAGGCAGTATTCAGTCCCTGAAGGAAACAAAAGTGGCTATCCTGAAATGTATTCATATTATCTTCAAAAGATTACCAGTCCAATTTCTGATACCGACCAAAAAGGCGATTCCTGTCTTTATGATGTGATGAAAACTCGTGTAGAGATTCTCAATAACCCAAATCTTTTCAGCGATGATAAGGCTCGTTTAATTTCTCTATGTGATTCAGAAATTAGCATCATGGCAGGAGGTCCAAGTATAACTTCCAATGCTAAGGCTAATGCTATTGAACCCGTTAATAATCGGGCTTATAATAGACAAATAATGACCTCAATGGGAGTTCAACCACTTCTACCACTTCTAAGTTATGGAGATACATTAGGAGCATGGGCTACGATAACTAACACCAAACCACCCCAAGCATCAGTTAGGGCTGTCCAATCAGGATTAGCCATGTCATCAGCAATGTTCACACCAACAGGAGATAATGCTCACGCTGCTCTATCAGGACAACAACTCAAGTTAATGGGTCGTATAATTGAATCTTCCGATAGAGATGTCGCCACTACTGATTCCATTGAGTATGGTCGTTTCGTAGAAGGATTGAGTATATTTATGAATAACTTAGACACCCAAGTTCAAGGAAATGGACGACTTATTTTAGACCCAACCAACCAACAAGGAAACTTCCCTATTGACTTCACTACTTTTATGAATCTGGTAAAGAACCAAGTCAAAGAGTGGTCTAACCCATCAGACGGCGCAGAAGAACGAAGAAGTTTTGAATATATTGACAATAATGATGAAGTTCAACAAAAAGTTATTGAATTTGATGGTGTAGATGGATTCAAAGGACTTAGTGCTTGTTTCCGTCTGCCTCACGCTGCTATCGCCAACTTAGACACAGGAGAATATAGCCGACTCAGCGAAACAGGAACAGGACCGAGAGTTACTATTGAATCCCCAATCCGAACCAACACATCAGGACTCTACAACCTCTGGCAAGATACTGAAAATGATTTCCTAAGATTGTGGATTAACCTTTGTTCAATGGGTGCTCCTGAAGAAGTAGATGGCGTTGGAAATTTCCAAACATGGGTCTTTTCCGTAGCAGTTACATCTAACTTTGGAAACTACATTCCACTACCCGATGATGCAGAATTAACAGATAGCGAAGAAAACCTACAAAATGTTGGCTCTATCAAACTTTTGCCCATGAGTGATACTCGGTGTTACGACCAAAACTCATTTTCACCGCAGAGCATCTATGATTCAGGCAACATGACCAAGGCAGACCGTGAATTTTGGTTGGAAACTATCGGAGATATTCTACAACCCCGACAATCTTAAATAGCAAGTGAGCCAAAGGTAAAACATGGCTGGCGAGATATATCGTGATGGAGAAATTCATTTAAGCCCTGAAATTCAAGAACTCTATTCAGGTATCGCTAACTTAGTGGGAGCACCGAATGTCCCACTTATTCTAAGAAAAGGTAATCTTCATAATGCTTCTACCGATAGTCGGAAAGTATATTTGGGCGGAGGTTATGTTGCACTTACTATGGCTGGAAATTATCATGGTTTTGATAACACTTTAGTTGCTGCGGGAGCAGCCTTTGTGATTGGACACGAATTAGGACACATTACTGTGCATCCAGGACGAGGAGTATCTTGGTCAGAAGAAATTTCAAAACTACCAATTGATGCCTACGAACAAATGAGTATGGCTAACATTATTTCAGACATTATGGTAAATTACATGGTAAGCCGAGGACACAATTACATTGAGGGTCAATCTGAATTTGGAGAGGATTTGAAAGAGAAATTGATAGCAGGTCACGAAGGCAGTTCCTTTTTCCGTGTTGCAGGTATGGGCGATAATTCCACAGGAGTTTTAGAAAGGCAAACAGTTGCTCGCCTTCTTGAAACAGGAGTCAATGCTTTTGGACAACCTATGGAAGATAACCGATATACACCTCCAGCATCCACAGGATTATCACAAGGAGATTATTATCCAAATGCAGGAACAGGAAAAACAAAAATGATTTCTGAAGATTCTTCTAATCCTACTCCACTTTGGCAAACCAAACTTGGATATGGTAGAGGATGTCAAATTTATGCCCCCTTACAATCTTGTGTTAGAGGAAAGATAAATCCAGAAACTGGAATGGAATTTTCAGATAATTGGAGGACAGTTCGCATCAATCAATCCCACACCGTTAATTATTGCACACCCTGTAAATCCTATCAGATTTATCAAGATGCAGCAGGTCAATGCCCCATTTGCGAGGGAGCAACAGTTGTTACATCAACATTCCGACCAGGAGATTATGTTGTGGACCGAACTATGACCTTTGACGGTAGAATCAATCCAGAAAAAATTGAACCAATTGCTAACTTAGAGATAAATGGAAATTGGATACCATCAGCCTATGTAGATTATCTATCCCCAGATACTGGATTGATTTGTAATCCAAATTGGGCAACTCACTTTGGATTTAGAGGCGAACAATCAGGAACTACTTTTGGAGAACAAAGATACACATTCGGCACCCGATTCCTATTGTTATATGAATGGGCTGCTAATTATGCACTATGGCCTGAAGGATATGGAGGCCGAAAGAGCCGACAAGCAGCCACACAATTTATCAAAGATATGGGATATACACTCCACGCCGCTACTATGGAAGCAGGAGGAGTTGGTGCTTAATGGGTTATCCTGAAAATACTGCCGTGTCCAATGTAGGACAAATGATTCTTAATGATATATTTGATTTAATTTATCTTCAATCTGACGCACCTAAAAATCAAATTGCCCGAATGATTAACAATCGTTCCCAAATTAAGGAAGTTGTAGATAACTTCAAGACAAATGCACCCAGAATTGTCACACTTATGAAGCGATTTATGAAAGGAAACACCCATGTCCCTCGTGATGATGCAGGAGATTCAGGAATTTTCGTTTGTAATCCACTTTGGACTGGATTTGGAGGAAACACACCTGCACCTGACCAGTCTGAATTGGGATGTGGTCGCCGTGACCACCTTTGGTGGTGGGAATGGTTAGATTTTGGAGTTTATAGTAGTTATAGCGAGTGGGGAGGCTCTATTGGATTAAACTCTTGGCCTCATAATTATGTGGACCAAACTTGGGATGATGGACAAATGGTAGTAGCCAGAGTAAGATGCAACACAGTTAATACTTGCGATGGACAATCAGCAGGTTGTGGGACTACTTGGAGAGGAAGCGGAAGATGCCCCAACCCTAACTGCGAGGCTCCAGCAGCCGCTAAAAAGACCGTAGGCTGTGGTAAAACATCCTATGCTATGTTCCATATTAAACTTGACAAGCCTGTATCTTCTTATTGGCACTTTTCCAGCGGTAATTACCGAAATGGTGCGCCAATTGCTGGTGCATCAGCCGAATTACCCAGAAAAACGCTATCTATTATGAAAGGAAACAACGCCGCAGACGATTCCAACTCTGTTAATGCCTTTTATCGCTTTTATTGGCAAGGATTACCACCAGAAAATCAATTTTTATCCACTTTTGACCAATGTATGAGCCATATACCCTACCTTCAAGTAGGATATAGGTCAAATCTTGACCCTTCTAAGACCAGACCAGGTGGATATGTCTGTAATTCTTGTGGAAAAGAAAGATTAGCCCCACCATATAATGACGGCAATCAAAATGTGTGGAATACTAATTTTGATATTTACCCTCGTAAAACCACATTTACAACTGCTAATTATCCTGGTGACCAACACGGAGGATTATGCAGGAACATTGGAGATGTCGCAGGAAGTTATGCAGGATTATCAGGAACATTTGGTTGTGTATGTGGCGGAACTTACGAACCCCGATTCAAAGTGCCACCTATTGATGCAGAAGATTGGGAGGTCTTTTCAGCCATGAATGCAGCCAAAATGTCTGAAACAGAAAACCAAACAACAAGCAGTTATGTTAGAACAGGTAGAGCCTCCGCTGGAAGTGCTGCTTCATCTACGGCTTCCATTTACGGCCGAGGAGCAAAAGATACCAGTTTATCTGATGCAGTTAAAAGACGATATGGAGGTGGTCGTGTTCTTGAAGCCAACATAGCAGTAAATAAAGTTAGGCAACAACAAATTATGAGAGCAGGAAACGCTTATCCATTTACTGTCCCAGTATCTAAAATGCGTTACGCCTTTACCAACACCCCTCTTAAAATCTGCACAGCCCCAACCCATGCAGGAGTAGATTGGACTAATCCCTCCACAGGACAGGTTGAAAAAGGTTCTATGTTCCAACCACTCATTAACGAAAGAACAGGAGCAGCGATGGACTATTGCCCGAGATGTGGTATCAATGGAGATGCTAAATATATCACCACCCACCCTGAAAAGTGGCTAAATCCTGCCCGACCATATACCATTACATCTTCCCAACCACTTACTGATGAAAATACCATTGGAATTATTGGACAAGCCCCTGATGGAACAGTTCTTGTTCAAAAACAAACCTTTTTGGAAAAACCACAATGGACTTTAGTTATGAGAGATTTAACTGATGACCAAGAAAGATATAACTTAAGGTTAGAGTTACCTCAAGCCTATTTAGGAGATGTTATCCCTACTAAATTCACTCCACAACCTCCACCACCTACGGGCGACCAAGACCCTGAAGGATTCACTTGTCCGAATGAAAGGCAAGGTCCTTTGGCTTATGAAATCAAATGGTTGATGGATAATATAGCGGGCGACCCAACTCTTACTCCAAGTTTAGATAATTTGCAGGACGATGAATTATTAGTTGAAGCGAGGGTAAGAGCAGGAGATGAAACTCTAACTGTAAGCCCAGTTATTAGAGTCAATGAGGGTGATTTCATTTCGGGAGGTCCATACTCTAACGGCACCCGTATTGTTTCTATTGATGGCTCAACCTTAACAGTCAGCCCTCCTGCAAATGAAATACGAGGCACAGGATTTAACCCCGATGGCACACCAGTTATGATTAGCGAGTTTGAAGCCCCATTTACAATCAAGTTTGTAACCAACACCAACGCCGACAACCCATTATCTCCAGATTGTTGTAATGGTGTTCAACAACCTCAATACACATTTTTGGTAACAGAAGGAAAGTCAGCCTCTGCATTTTACTCTCGTGTTGAAAGAGATTGGGTTGATACTTCACCTTTAGTCAATTATGGTGACCGAAAAGGACTCCGATGGACTGAAGTTAATGCTGATGCAGCCGAAGAAGCCACAGCGATTCACACAGAAAACGATGCTATTGGAAGAATGTTCCCCAGTAGGATAGACCCCACTTATTTACAGGCTTTAATTGACGCAGGTGAAATAGAAAATGATACCTATCAATTACCCAATCCTGTGGCTTATGGGGTAGAATATCAATGGTGTGATTTAGAATCAGGCCAACAAAACCAAATGGTTCAAGATATGTTTGCTAATGCTAACCGCAATCTAAGAAGTGTTTTAGACAATGTTGGAGGTGGCGGAAGCAATTGGGAAATTTCAGGAAGCCACCGCCATTATTTAGCAGAGGAAACTGAAGCAGCCTCAAGCGGTATTGTGCAGAAATACTTCAAATGCCGAACTTGTGAAAGATTAGCATCTATCGGACTTGCAGCCTCGCAAAGAGGAATGGCAAGTAGTTTAGTAGAGGCACTTCAAAACAACACCTATTATCCAGGTTATGCCACCATTAGACATTACCAAGCCAGAGGAGATTTAGACCGAGATGATAATATCATTCAACCTGATGGAACAATTGATTTATTACCACTTCCTGCGGGTTCATTAACTAAAGGATATTTGGAGGGAGCATTTGATTGGGAAACTACTCCTCGTGATGGACAAGCGGCAGGTTGGTATAATTGGGCAATCAGATTCTTACAAGAATTAGCAGAGGGCGGAGATTATCGCCTCGGCTAAAACTTAAATATCAGTTTGATTGAATAATTAACATGAGTATTTTCTCAAACCTTACTCCTGTGGTCGTAGTTGGTGCTATGGCAGGAGGAATTGTTTCAGAATATGTTCACCCACACGCTTATGGATTACACCTAATGCCTTCTACGGTTTTTACCGTTTTAGATGACCAAAAACTACACATTCACCATTGGGTTTGGGGTTTGGGATTCTTAGGACTTTATTCCTTGAAGCCATTTACCCGCCCATCTCTTAATTCCTTAACTGTTGGATTTTTATTAGGAGCAATTGCTCAAGGATTATCCTATTCCACCAGTCTTTTGATGTTATATGACGAAGAAGGTTTCAAAACAGAACGAGCCAGCGCAACAGAGGATTAACGATGAAGATTGCTTATGGACTATCAGGAGAGGGTCGTGGACATTCCATGAGAGCCTCGGCTTTAGGAACACAATTAGTAGCCGCAGGTCATGATATTACATTTTTTACCAGCGGTGATGCAACATTACCACTCACCGAAAAGTTCGGAGCACAGAGAATAAATTTTCTACCCACACCAAAATTCCATTTAGTTGATGGTAAGTTGAATGTTTTTAAGACATCCGTTGATTTTGTTAAGTTTATGAGTTCTGAAAGGCGCAGAATTTTGGCATTAAGTAAAATGCTGAAGAAAGAAAATTATGATGTCGTTATTTCTGATTTTGAACCATTACTTTCCCGAGCAGCCCTCAACGCTAATATCCCTGTTTTAGCATTTAACTCTCAAAATTTTGTTAATCTTTGTAAAATACCTCTAAGATATAGACATCTTTCTATTCCCATTCACTTTGTTAATTCATTTATTGTTCCCAATTGTGATTATACAGTTGTTTCCAAACCGATTCGCATCCAAGATAAAAAGCATCACAACGCTACATTAGTAGGACCTATGATTAGACAACACATTATTGGAGAAAAATGGTATGGAGATAAAGACCATATTTTGATGTATCGCAGCCATGCTTTAGATTGGCCTACTGAAGATATTGTTGAATGGGCTAATTCCAAAGGTTTGAAAGTTTATTTTTATGGTAACTTAACTCCTGAAGAAGAAAAATTAGTTTCAGAAGATTTTATTCACCGTCCCATATCAGAAACACAATTTGTTAAAGATATGGTAGATTCCAAATTAGTCATAGGAACTTCAGGCACTCAACTTATTGGAGAGTTGGCATTTTTAGGAATTCCCGCTATCTTAATTCCAGAACAGGGTCAAACTGAACAAGAACTTAATGCTTTTTTAGCCAATGAGAGTTACCCAAATATGGCTACCATCACTTCGCAGAATGCCACACCCGAAAAATTAGATGAGTTAGTAGCAAATTTAGATGGATTAGGAATTAGTCACACCGAAGATGGAACCACAGATGCTTTTGCAGCAGTTCAAAAGTGGATAGATAAGTTAAACTTAAATAACGAAAAGGAGTAAAGATAAAGTATGAGTGGTCAAACGGGCAATCTTGAAGATGACCCTTATGTTTGGATTAAACAAGGTCAGCAAGCACGAGGCGACCCCGCAGAGGTTGATTTCGTAAATCCAGCCAGAGCGTTTTTTGACGGTATGGCACCTTTTATTAAAACTAAAGATACTGAAGGGACAAAATCTCCTGAAGGCACAACTGCATTCATTATGGGTCAAGGAGCAGGAGAATTAGTAGAATCTACTGCTGGTCCAAATCCTGCATTAGCAATTGGAGCAGGAGAGGCACAAGCCACAACAGTTACCGATTCATTTACAGGAGCCGAAGGATTCAACACATTTGTTCAACTTATTGTAGATAAATCTGAAGGAATGAACGCTCCCGCAGGAACTTGGAACGGAGTATCTCTCAAAAAATGGGATTTAGCCCGAGTATTAGCCGCAATCATGGTTCAACAAGCAGAGAACTGTGGTGCTTACTTTGCGATTTATTCATTTGATGAAGATGGTCATGTGGAGTGGGCTGGACCATCCAATGACTATGAAGGGGCAGTTGATTATTTGCTTTCTTCCAACAGCACAGCATTTATACCAGGCGGAGAAGCCTGTCAAGGAGCAGGAATGTCCATAGCCATTGATGGTATGAGAGGCGGAATTCGCACCGAATCAGGAAGCACACTTCCAATAGACCGAGCAGTAACTATCTCTTTTTCTGATACTTGCTATGATTGGGCAAGACAACATTGGATGACCAAGGATTTAGATACTTACAAGCCATTAGATATGTGGCTAAGGGAAAAAGGACCAGTTTTCTATGTCGGAATGGGAGCATTTGGAAGGGCCGACCAAATTATTCCTTATTATGGAGGAGTTATGAGAAATACTGGAGGCGGAAGCGATTATGGTTCAGGCCAATACCGTGGCCGTGCAGGAACTAATCAAAATCAATGGGTTTATTTCCCAGGAACTATGCGACTTCAAGCCGAAGATTGTTATAGTAAGCAAGCAGGTATGAGCCTTCCTCAAAAAGTAGGTGGACGAGGCAGACCAACTATTCCAAAATGGCCGCATGAAGGAGTTGATATGCAACAATTTTTCAAAGCCGTTATGCTATCACCAGACCGAGGAGATGGTATGATTCACCTTGCAGGAACATTTGGAGAGTTAGTTAGAATGACTGACCCTGATGGCGACTATTCTTGAGAAGAACACTTAAATATCAGACGCAACGAGTAATAAGTATGGTGGATACACTCTCACTTCCAGGCATTGATAGGAAGCAAGTTATCTTAGGAAAGAACTTGCACTTCCCTGCTTACGGAGAAGATTCAATTATCTCAACAGTATTTTTCGTTACTGGAAAAAGAGGTTCTGGAAAGTCATGGACTACTGCGGTTATGATGGAAGAGTTTAATCGTTTAGGATTACAGTTTGTTTGCTTTGATGCTTTAGATGCACACGGAAACCTCAAAGATATGGAGGGCGTAGAATCTTTAGAACCAAAAATTGGTCAATCAGTAGATATGAAAGCCTTAGTTAAGAAACTTGGTGAAACCGATAAATCATTAGTTATCAAACTCGCAGGTCTGCCCTTATTAAAGCAACAAGAATTAGTAGCCGACTATTGTGAAGCATTGTTAGAGGCTCACATGGGTAAGGGCATACATACAGTTTTTGAAGAATGTCAAGATTTTATCCCCCAAATGGGCCGACCTCTTTCTTTTGACCCAATCGTGCGCTTGTGTAAATTAGGGCGAGCATTAGGTTATGGTGTGACTTTAGTTTCCCAGCGACCTGCTGGTGTAAATAAAGAAGCACTTTCCCAAGCAGCAGTTTATTTGGTTCACAATGTTATCAACAACCGTGATTTGAAAGCCTTAGATGAGCAATTAAGTTTTGGAACTGATAAAAGAGTAGTCAAAAGATTGCTTAATGGTATCGCTGCGGCACGAAAGGGAGAATGTGTAGCATTCGCACCTGAATACTTCCGTGACCAAGGTTATATTGTGGTAGATAAAATCAGAGCAGACCGAAGAACCGAACACAAAGGCCATAACATTGATGTTCAAGCCTCGGCTTCCTATAACAATACACAATCCACTACGGTAAATGAAATTCCATCTACACTTCAGGAAATACAATCTTTAACCGAACTACAAGGTTTTGAGGCACCCACAGCCATACAAGATATTCCCAAATCTATGACCCAACCCAATCAGCCCCAAACTTCATCTTTTTATCCGCCGATGAATGATGTTAGCACCAAATCAGATTTAATCAAAGATAAACCCGCTTATTCATGGGATTCCCAAACTATTGAAACCAAGCCTAAAGTTCAATATGATATGCAACCCGAAGTTGAGGAAAAATCAAAGAAAACTTCACCATTAGTTTTCATTGGAGCCACAGTCATAGCATCGGGTGTCGCCTACTCTTTGATACGCAACCTATGAATTCATATAGGTTATAGCACCCATTCCACCCATGTATCAGGTAGGTTCGTGTATTTTGTTGAGGCAAACTGCTGCCCCACACCTATTATATCATAATATACCCATAGATGATATACATTTATGGGATAGAGAGTTTAGAGCCAAATATGGGCTAAATATCAATGAATGGTTATTGAGCAACGACATTAAGTTAGAACCGCACTTTATTCTCAAGATAATCAAAAAGAAAGGCAGAAACAAATATCGTATCGTTAATACCGCAGGAAAAGAGCGAACTATTTGCGAAGATGAAATCCTCATAAAAGGAGAACCTCATTTTAATAATGATTCATTTGACTCTTGGAATCTACTCTCTATCGCAGAGAAAGGGGCTGAAGAAGCAAACCCCCTCCCGCCCCACCCCCAAGATTGGAAGCCAATGGCATATCACATTGAAGGAACTTGGTATGGATTAGCCCATGAAACTAACGGTCAATATCCTGCTTCGGCTCGTAGCCAAAACCCAAAAAAGGAAATGCAAATGTTATCACCCTCTATCTCTTGGGATGAAATACCTGAAAAGAATTTGATAGTAGGACTTCCGTGGTGTGATGCTTGGAAACCAAGAATTTCAGAATCCCGAACTGGAATTGGGTATCATGTAGTTGTCCCCACCGAAGATATTAGATATTCAGGTTCCATTTTCCGCAATCGGAAGGCAGAAGAAATGAATACCTATCAAAAAGATGGTAAATCACATTTTTATATTCCAATTAACCGATTACAGCCCTATTTCGGCTTTCCAGAACGAAACAAGTCCCGAAAATGGTTCGCAATAAATTGGTGTCCTGTCGGATTCTTTCACATACTTACAGCAAATGCTTAAATAACAGAAGCAATTAAATAAAATCATGCTTGCACAAGACAGCAACATGAGTCAGCCAGTTCAATACGACCCAAACACCTCTGTTAGTTATTTTCCATGGGAAGAAGCAGAAATGGGAGCAGTTCGCTCTTTTAACCTAACTAACATGGCAACTATGTCTAATCCTTTTTCTCAAGTTATGGCACCTACTATGGATGCACGACCTGAAGAAGTTACCCAATCCCAAACTCGTGATAACCAACTTCAAGAAGAAGCAGACCGTGAGCCAACAGTCGCTGATGAGGACACACCTTCCAAACCATCATCTGTTAGCGCACACGAATTCCGAGCAGAAGGAGATTCCTCAATGTCTTGGAAAGGCCCTGTTATTATGGGAGCAGTAGCACTTGGAATCGTTGGAGCATTCTATGTGGTTTCCACCCAATGAGATAGAACAAACTTAAATAGCAAAAACAAGGAGTAATAAATATGGCAAGAATGATTGGAAACGATGTGGTCCTACCTGACCTACCTTACTCACCTGATGTCCCGACCTTCCCTGAAGTGTCCTTGACTCGTGATACACTACCTGCACACAACGCTATGGAAATGCTTGGACAAGGACTTGCCCCTGCTTCTCCACGACCTGCTGCACCTGTAATCAATATGCCTCAATTCCAGATTCCACAAGGCCCTGCTTTGTCAGAAACTGAAGTTATGATGGGCGGAGGATTTGGACAAGGTATCGTTCCAAACTCACCACGACCTGCACCTGCAAAGGTTCACGCCGCACAAGTTAAACTAAATCAAGATTATCTTGCACAAGATTATGACTTGGCTGATTACAACCCTTCATGGGGTGGACTATCACCACAGGCACAATACCTCAAGCCAACTTCACCACTTGAAATTTACAACTTCCAATCTGGACCTGATGTTTCAGGGCTAACCAACATGAAGCCTGAAAAACTAATGAGCAAGATTAACGCTCATCAACCACAGGCTAACACAGGTGGCGACCCAGTATTTGAGGCTGAAGCAGTTGCTATCCGCCCAACCAACCCTCGTGCATTCCACAACACAGGACCAACATTTAACATCCCACAATCTCCAAGAACAATCCCTGTTAGAGATTTGCCTGTTATGCCCGCTTCCACCCAACCAAGAGTTCCAAACATCGCTAAGATGGTCGGACCTGCAAAGCCAATTAAGATGGAGGCGCAATATGTCGCACCACCTGTTCGCAACGCAGATATGGGAGGAATGCTGAACAGCACCAGCAGAGTAGGTGGAGTAGCAAACTTCAACGGCAGAAATGTAGGAAGTTCTCTATGAAGCAAACTTAAATAGTTGAAAAGAAAATAATAATTATAAGAGATGATAAAATGATGCAAGGACTATGCGATTGGACTCAAAGCAAAAACGGCAGTATGATATGTGGTGGACTTTTCCTTGTCGGTGGTCTTCACATGATTTTTAGCGAACAACAACCAGTATTAGGAATGTTTGACCTTCCTTCTTTTACCATTATGGGTAAGGATGTCGGAGTTCAAACTGTTCTCGGTGTTGCTATGGTAGTTTGTGCAGCAGGATGTCTTATGTCCTCATCCACAAGTAGCGTTATGGAGATGGTAGAATGATGATGAAGGCTATTCTCGGCGGTTCTCTTGTTGTAGTCGGTCTTATGGCTGCTGTTGGAGGAACATCTGGATTCTTCACCACACCTCTTGTTGCTGGTATCTCACTTCTTCAAGTCGGTGGTGCTTTAGTCACACTTCTTGGCGTAGCAGTTCTTGTCGGAATTGACCCACTAAGCCTTAAGAGCGATGTATCAGGTGCCTCCGTAGTTTAAGCGGAGGAATAACACATGAAATCACGATACCGTGCTGAAGCAATGTCTATTTGTGATGCAGGTTTATCGTCTTATTTAGGCAAAGCCCATAAGAAAAGAGTTTCTTCAGGTATTTTAACAGGTATAGGTGTGGGAGCCATGTCTTCCGCAGGACTTTATGCCTATCAAAGATTTTTAGGAATACCCTCCGATAATTTGACTATATTTATACCCCTATTTTTAGGAGCCATTTCGGGCGCTGGCTATGGAAGCCTTACTTCTGATAAAAACGATTCTCAATTAACCGCAGATTTTAATTCAGTTTGTGATGAACTGGAGGCTCAAGAAGCCGAAAATGAAGAAGATGAATCAGACGGTGAAGATTGATAAAGTTTAAGTAGCAGGAACAAGGAGATTTATACATGACCTACGATGGACCAAAAACATTAAGTTCCGCAATGCGTGGCGCACCTAAGAGAGATAAGAACGGACGACACCTTACAGTCATTCAAAGACTGGTAGGTAAATACGGAATTGAACAAGGTTCAAAGATTTATCGTCATTTCGGTGTTAAGCAAAAGAAAGCATCCCGCAAAGGCACAAAGGTTCGTGGCACTAAGTCAGGACCTCGCCGATATTCAGAAGGAAAGGTCGGTGGACCTGGACGCTCTCAAATTTATCAGAATGGTGACCGAACTGGTTCTTGGACCAAATCTGGCGGTATCACCCCACGACACGCTAACACAGGAAAGGCATGGAGCCAAGAGCGAGGAGATGGAACTCCAGTTGGCGGACCTCTGCCTGACACAGCACTAACCGAAAAAGCATACGGTAAGGGCAAGCGTGGCAAGATGGTAAATCCAAAAGGAATCGTTGGTTATCCATTCGTTCCTGCACAGGCTCGTGAGAAGAAAAAGAAAGGCAAGAAGTGAGCCTCAAATTAGGAGGTTTCTAAATGTCTAAAATGGCTAAAGTTGTAGATGGCGCAATCCTATGTCTTTCTATTGGAGCATTAGGTTATGGCATATTCACGCTTTTATCACGAGATATAAATTCACAGGCTTTTATCGCTAAGGAAGCACCTGCTGGAACTGTTGATAATTTCCAACAAGCATCTTTTGATGAAAGAACCCTACCATTTGCAGATACAATCGTTAGAAACATAGAGGCTCGTCCACAGGCTAACATTGTATTAAATCAACTTTATGGTGGAGTCCCACCAGTTACAGTTAGCGATATGTCCTCCTACATTACTGGAGAGTGGATAGTTTGAATACCAATCTTGTCGGTTTGTTAGGATTAAGTGGCTTCGTTATCGGTTTCATGGCTATGCCTCTATTGCATACCTCAAAGAAAGAAGCATCTGGATGTGGATGTGGATGCAAAGGTGGCGACTGTGGTAAAAAAGACAAATATAAAAGTGAAATGACTCAAGATGTTCATTCCGCACCAACAGGAGAACTCAACCGAGTAAATCCAACTGTGGTTGAAAGTGCCGAAGATATTATGGGTGCAGAAAATGTAATGCCAGGACCACCTGGTATTGTCTATATGCAACCATGGAATGACCTTACACCGCAAATTGCAGGACCTTATTATAACCCTGTTTCAGTTATGCCTACCAATGGTATGCCTACCAACCCTTCTTATTACGATGGAGATTATGCATCAGCGCACACACCAACAGGATTCGCTTACTATGATGTAGCCAATGACTCCCGACCACAATACCAATTCCCTGATTATTACACGGCTGCCTACAACCCATTGGATTCATGGCGACCTGCTGATAAACAAATCTATAATAACAGTAGGGTGATGTGATATGACTACAATGCAAAACCATTTCGTTAGCCGAGATACCCAAAACACATGGGATTCAGGACTTAATACACCAAATCCTCGTATGGCAGTTATGGCTATGGAAGATGGATTCACAATGCCAACCGCAGCATTCAAAGATTCAATCCCAATGACTAACTATACCTCGCAAGAATTAGGAGTTTCCCCTCCCGCACCCACCCCTGAAGCCAGTAAAACCTTCGCTTCTGAAGATGAAGAACCACAAGAGCAAGCAGAAATGCAAAGAATTGATGGACTCAAGGTTGAACCTGAAACACCAGGCTTTATGGATATTTTACAACTGTTTAATAATTGGGCAAAAGAAAATGTTGGTTTCTTAGTCATTGGTGGAGTTACCACCTATGCGCTATGGCATTATGGAAGGAACAAAGAATAATTCTAACCCATAATTTCAAATATCAGACCAACCTAACTATTACTATGAGGGCGTTTCAACCAGGAGATAGAGTAGTTTCTATTGCCATTATGGGATTAGGAACAGGCATAATTTATGCCATTCATTTTGATGGAGCAGATGTAATTTGGTCCGATGGCAGACGCTCTACGGAAAGATTTCAAGATTTAGTTTATGCAGGGCATGATGTAGATTGGAAAGATATAGCAAATACTTGGACAGGCAGTAAAACATTTGAGGCTGAAATAACCCGTCAAATTCCCATATCTTTCGCAAATCAGATAGATAGCAATCCTTTTTGGAGCAACTCATTTGATAACGCAGTTCATGTCACAGATATTACTACTAACTTGCCGATTTCTAACGCTGCAAAAATAAATGCCGCTCGCAAAAGAGCAAAAGAACAATTTATTGCAGGAAAATTATTACGGGAGGGTAACTATTGAGCCTTTTAGATATTGTTAGAGAAATCCGTGACCAAGGATTCAATTTAACTCAAGGAAAAAAGAACCTTTCGGGTTGGACTGAATATAGGCGTGAGAAATTTGGACCATATACTGCCATTCAATATATTCCTGATGAAGTTTATTCAGGATATTCCACAGGAATAGGAACACAAGTTACATCATCCGCAGGATATTCTCGTAAGGGAATTATTATAGAACTTACTGACGGTGTAGAAACCTATTCAGAGCAAGCCTTTGAGAACACAGATTTTGAAACTCAACAAGGCATTTGGAGAGATTTAGTTACTAACATTACTTCTGTTGTTTATCCCACCACATCTTACAAAAAGATAGCCACACAGAGAATGGAAAATCCATTAGATACATCAGGAGAGGAATGGAGAGTTGGAGATGTAGTCAATGTCAGCCGACCCACATCAGATGGAGGCGGATTTGCTTTAGGTCATGTTCTTAGAATGTATCCAACTTCGGTGATTGTTGAGTGGCCCGCAGATGCTTTGCACCCACGACCTTGGACCACAGAAGAAAATAAAACGGCACTTATATTTGTCACCCATGATGCCGATTTCTCAAAGAAAAAAGCATTTTCCGCCGAATCTTATTATCACCCATTGGTAAATCCCAGAAAATCTGAAACTTATATTGAAAATGAGATAGCCATTGAAAATCAAATGACTATGGCACCACCTTCATGGGTTCAATTTGTTACTCCAATTAGTGTAGATTTATTCCGACAGACACCCCTCCCTAAATCTCAAGATGCGTGGGGAGAACAAGATGCTTTGATGAAATATACAAATAAAGTTATGTCTAAGATGGGTCATGTTAATAGTTTAGAAAAATACAAGGCTAAGACGCTATCTAAGTCAAAAGCATTAGATTATCAATATGGTTCATAACATCAAACTTAAATATCAGAATCAGCAAGTATATTCTATGTCATGGCTGCGCTCGCCGATGGGTATGTTTGGATTAGGTATTTTAGTGGCTGCTGGTGCTGCAATCTTGAATCCATTTGGACTCCGAGAAAAACTCGGATTTTCAGCACATGAAATGACCTATGCAGATATGGAACAAATTCAAATTGAAAGGTCAGGCATTACAACCGATGTTATCCCAGATTCATTGACTGAAGCATTTATGGGCTACAAGTTCTTAGACCTTCAATCAACCAATATGTTAGTTAATACAGAACCATGGGGTCCTGGTATTTCTGATGTTCAACCTCGTTATATTAACCCTTATGATATGGGCTACACCATTGAAAATGAATTAGTAGGTAAGTTCCAAGCCGAAGAATCTAAGAAGTTTAACGCTTTGGCACCTGGTCAGGAAACCTCATATCTGGGAGGCGGAACTGCTAACACTCAATCAATGATAATGGAACGCCGAATGACAACTCCAATATCTTACGATAATGCAACCACAGCCACCACTAACATTGATTATTCTGGTCGTAATGTAGTCCCACTTGTCCCTCCTGAAGTTAATAATGACTTCCCTTATTTGGTTTCTATGATTCCTCCACAAGAAGTAGGATTCCCAACTGTCCCCTCTGCCTTTTTAGGCGACAATCGTTTTGGAGATTTGAGCCGTAATTCGGAATCAGAAAACCTCAACGGGCGTGAGGGACAAAATTCACTCAACCCAAATGTAGAAACAGGATATATGGATACATCAACAGGAATGACGCAAAGTTTAAGTGTCTGGAGAAATCAATATAACTTGATACGCATTAGCGATACAGAAATTAAAGCAATACCTATGAGTGGCGGATTTGAAACAATGTTAAGGAGAGTATGAAGATGCCAGCAGAATTTACAGAAATGCTTTTAGTTAGTTCAAACGATTATTGGGGACACGCAGGTTCATTTAACTCTGAATACAATTTCTACCCACACACATTTATCCTAAGTCAATCAGGCTATGAAGGATTAGAAGATGATTCAGACCGTAGCCGTTTCTTCCCTTGCGCTCTATTCTACTATCGTGGTGAAACTGACAATCACGGATTCACCCCATCTACTATTGGAGTAATGGTAGAAGGAGATACTGCAAGCGTAGGCAGAGTTCAAGGAATTGACCGTATGGGCAACCGAGAACGCCGAACCTATCAAGTTGGAGGCTCAACTGGTTATTCAATTCCAGGAACTCAATTAACTATGATGGAAGCACCTGATTTGAACACTTACTCTGCTATTGAAGCAGCCGCAGAATCTAATGAACTTTCCGTTCAAGGTCGTTTTAGCATTTCTGACCTAAAATACAATGTTGATGAAGTAGTTAATGCTATCAATCAAACCGCTGGAATTGAAGTTTCAGAAGCCGAAACCATCGGACCTGCTGAAGTTTCACCAAGCAATCCAAATGATTACACTCCCATGACAGGCCCAACACCCGAAGAAATTAGTGCTGCCGAGTCCCATGAAGCCGTAGAATATATGGCAGAACATGGAACTTACACGCACACAACAGGTAATTATACCCAAGATTCTTCACAGGCAGGACATGGAGTTCCCGAATACTACGGTAGCGGTTCGGCAGGTGAAACAAGAATGCAATATGATGAAATGAACTCGGAATGGAATGACTATGTAGGAAAGCGTGTCGCACATGAGATGCGTGGCTATTACAGAACAGGTGTAGTTGGAGATAACCCTCCAATCTTTGCTGGAAAGAACAGACAAACAATTGCTCGTATGAGTGATGCTGACAAGCGTAAGTATTATGAACAAGCAGGAGTTAAAACTGACAAGGGATGGTCAAAGGGTGCAAACCGATGGCAAGCCCTTCATGTAGCAAAAGGAGTTGCTGCAAACGAAGCAGACCGAAAAGGACTTTCTAAGAAACACGCAGAATCATTTGGACCGTATGAACCTTCACTTGATACAGCCACACCTACACCACCTGCTGCTGACGCAGACGGAAGCGGATATGAAACTGTTGATTCAGGAGTTTATACCGAAACCATGCTTGCAGAAGAAGGAACAATTCCTGGAACTTATGAAGTAGAACCTGCTCAAGAAACCTACCTACAAGGTTGGGGACAAGGAGATGTTGTTGGAACAATTATCGCTAACTACGATGGAACACCATTTGGTTTCCGAGCAGAAGGCGATTATGCTGGATTGCCAGGAGCCATTGATGATGGTTTCTATCCAAACGCCTACGGAGAAGATTCTTCCACAGTAGGACAAGGAGTTCCACAATGGTATGGCTCTGCGGAACAATTTGAAGCAGAAGGCGAATTTACTCGTGATGACTTGGTTCGTATGGTTGATGAAATCAGAGATATGATTGATGAGTTGGATGAAGAAGACATGGACGACATGGATGACATTTACCAAGAGTTAATGCTATTGGAAGAACAATTAGAATCCCACATGGAAGAAGCCTACGCTGCGGAATCCTTTGGACTCGGAGATTACACAGGACCACTTGACAACGGCATGGGCGAAGGCACAGCCGCTGGTTCAGGAAACGGAGTCCCACAATGGTTCGGTAGTGCAGAAACATTTGAAGCACTTGGAGAACCAGATGCAGAATACGACCAAGGATACAACGACCAACTTGATGAGTCGCTCGGTATGCGTCATCGTGGACCACATTCACAATCACTAAAAGACCGCAGAGATGAATCCAAAGGAATGGAAAAGGCTATGGGCAACCGACCTTATTCTGGTGTTGGCACTATGGATGTTATGGAAGCACAAGGAACAGGTGTAATTAACATGACTAATGGAGCAATCTTGGTTGGAGCAACAGTTATCGGCGCATTAGTCGCTAACTTTTTCAGCAAGAAAGGCGAAACAGAAGTTTCTGAAGAAAATGGTTCCGTTAAGGAAGACAAAGGCAACGGACAGTAGGTGATTACCTATGACCCAACCTAAAATTTATTGGTGGAAACCTACTAATAAATCTGCTGACGAAGCCCATATAGGAGTTGAGTTTGAGGGGAAAAAATATGCAGGAAAAATTGGAAGGCAAGAATTTTATGATGCCGAAGAAGGCAACGCACCAATCCAAGACCCAATGGAATTTGGAGAGATGGCAAATTGGACACCGCTTGATGGAAGCGAAGGTCTAAAGCGAAAACGAGCAGAGTTTGATGACTTTGGCAGACCAAAAGCCAAGAGCAACTATTATCACCTTGCTAATACAATGGATGAAAGCCAACAAGAGGACACAGATGCACTCAAGGCGAGAGCATCACACCCAATGGTAGCGGACTTTATTCAAAATATGGCTGAATGGGGATTCAATAATCAAGACCACAGTATGTTATGGGATGCCATGGTTCTCGTCATTGAAGCCGATGAGCGAGGAGAATTTGAAGAGCATATAGAAATGTTAGAGTTAGACGCAGAAGTTAGGATACCACAACCCGCTTCAGGAACATGGTCACCAGCAAAGGGTGGTAGCGCAACGATTTCAAAAACATCGGGCATACGCAACATAGGAACAATATCCCCTTCCGCCACCATCCCCGTTAATTATCCAAAACATTTACAACCAGACTGGCAAGATTCCGAACCAGCATGGGTCAAACCTGTGGCTACGGCACTTGGATTTGCACTCGGATTCTTTGGAATACATGAAATCAAGAAGGTGCTTTGATGAATGGAAATACTTCTGGAGGCCCTGTCAATGCCCGACTTAATCAACTCATTTCTGTGGGTTTTGTAGTGGGCTTTTTCGGCTGTATAGCATTAACTGTCTATCAGGCGATAAAAGGTAATTGGAATGTTTCTATGTTAGCACTTTTAGCAACTTTATTGTTATGGCAACAAATTCCTACTTTCATTGGTGATGGTCATTATTGGCACCGAGATATATTACCATTTTGAATAAAACTTCTTAAATAGGTGGTCTAACTATGGTTAGTCATGGATAATGATAGCGAAGGTTGGGTTTCATGGGGACACTATGAGTTTGCTCATGCCGAAAACATTGAGATTTCTAATCCAGAAACCTTTGAAGGATTCGTCTTTTCAGGGGCAATTTCCAATGGACGCTATATTGTGTGTCCTCTTAAGTTCACCAAAGGTGAACCCGACCCCCGAGATGTGAATCCCATTTGCGCCGACTTGGGTTGGAAACCATCAATTATTACAGATATTCATGTAGGCACTTCTATGAATCACGATTCGGCTTATCTTCAATTAGAAAATAAAGAAAGGAGATTTTATTACAGGTCTTGGCCTTTTGTTTGTTCTGAACCCGAAGTTGTATTACAACAGATAATCGGTTCATCAGGCGACTCCGAAATGGAAATTATGGATTTTTCTGAAATAGATTGGGACAAAGTTCAATCTCATGTCTGGTTTGGTTAAACTTAAATAACAGCGATACCGAACATTACACATGGCTGAAGATGTTGAAACTCCTGAACTTGTTGAACTTCAGGACACATTTGCTAAAACCGAATCAACGGTAGTAAATGAATTACCCTCTGAATCCAAATCTGCTGAAGAACCCTTTGAACAAAAGGCAGAATCAGAAGGATTAACTGAAAACCAAAAGAAGAATCTTCCTGAAGCATTACAAAAGGCAATTTTAGCCAAGCAATCAGGAGGGTCTGATAAAAAAGACGAAGAAGAATCTCATGAAGAGCCAATGAACTTAGATACTATTGAAGAAAGTTCAGAAGAAAAAGTTGAAGAAAAGAAGGAAGATATGTTTGCACAACCTACGGAAACTGAAGAACCCGCAGGGGAGTTCACACCACCAGTAGAAGAAACACCTATCAACCCTACACCAGTAGATACAGTCAATCGTGCCGAGATTTATGCTGCTCATTCTTTAGCGCAGAAAGTGGCTTCAATGCCATTAGCCGAATATGAAGATTGGCTATTTCCACCACACGGTAGCCCTGACCATCTAAGAGGTCAAATGTGTTTGGCTCGTATTGACGCATCTCTAAAGGCAGCCAATGGTGGCCGAGCAGTTGCAGAATTGTGGCAAGTTAAAATTGGTGCAGCACTTTGGAGCCGACTTAATTTCAGAGATAACCCTGTTGAAGAAACTCGCTGTGAATTGGAAAAAGCCCCACCTATGGAGTTAATTCCTTTAATTCCTCGCAACGCTTCTGAAGCCATTTCAGTTATTGAAGAAATCCAAACAGGAAAAAGTGATACCTCTGATACCAATTGGGGCGTTCTTGGTGCTTGTGGCGTAGCGGTTTTACTCCCTATTCTACTATTGCGCCGAGGTTGATAACATGAGTAAAACATGGTTGATTGGTGCAGGTGTAATTGCAGGATTAGGATTATATCTTAACTCATTATCTGATTCTCCATCTGATGAAGGAGAATCAAAAACAGAATTAAAAAATTCTGATAAACCCTCTTGGTCTAAACTTTACCAAAAAAACCCTGACTTTTATTTAGGATATAAGGATTGGTGGAAAACCTTTTCCACTTCTTGCGGTTGGACTGACGATGAGCAATACTGCCCCGATTCTATTATTTCAGAAAATGGATGCTCCACGGCTTGTGTAGGTTCTTTAGTTCCTTATCGTAATGTCAAAAGAGGCGCAGGAGATTGGACTTCTGAATGTAGCAACGCAGATTTAGGTTCTGGCTTCTGTGTAGGGATGGAAATTGTAAATCCTTCTAATTGTCAGCCATTAAGGTTTAGATTAGCACCCTCTCCTGCACCACAAGCCCCTCAATTTGTTAGTAATGATAACTTTTGGATGTCAGTTCAAGGACAAGTTTATGGACTTTATGATATAGATTATGAGGGAATCAATGAATTTTATTATGGATGGACACATCCAAATGAATACGAAGGATATTCATTTTTAGGGTGGGACAGACCTGATGGAGCAGGACCTCGCATCCAATGGAGGAGTATTCAATTGATGGGCGGAGATAATAACCTTACATTATTTGACTATCAATACGATGGTGAAACTGATTCTTGGGACTTAGGTGGGCAACCAGGCATGAGTAATATGCTGAAAAAGAAGCAAGTTTGCCCTTACAAAAAATGTTCGTTAGGACTGGGAGAGGCTGAACAGGTGGAAGCATTTGTTAATATGAGCGCATTAGATAATTCAGATGGATTTTACAATGGAGTTTATACTTTGAAAATTGTTGGCGACATCACCCGATGTAAGGATTTCGGAGATACAGGGTGTAAAGATGATGCTTTAGCCGCTTGTGAATTATACAAAGAAGTTACCTTAGATATTCCTAATTATGTAGTAGTTTATTCAGAGGAAGTTTGTGAAGATTGTAAAGATGGCATTTTGCTCCCACTTAACGCCGATGTAGAAGAATATGAAATTATGAAAAAATACAACTACTTAGAAGTGGACGCAGGTAAAATGAGGCAAAGAAGTGCTTACAATGAAGCCCCCAACGATTCTAAATGTAAATCAAGCGGCGGAATCAATTGCAGCAGCGATACCGCCTCCCAAACTAACAATGCGGAAACCTATTTCCCACGAAACGGATTTATGCAATGGTAATACATCAAACTTAAATATCAAAAGCAATAACAATTACTCGGAGAAGTCACAATGCAACTTGATTTAGCAATCCAAAGAGAATTGAAGCGTTCACCCATGGATAGTGCTATGCACGGTGTTTCCGAGAATCTCGGAGCAGGATATACCCTCAAAGCACTACCTCAAACTATGAAATCTGTTGATGAAATGTTTGGAGTAAATTTGGGACAACTTAATTCTCATGCTGGTGCAGCACCTCGTATCACCGAGAAAACTATTGCACCTGCTTTTAGTGAACCAATTGACGGCATGACTCTATCTTGGGACCCATCAGGTTCAAAGTGGACATTGGCTGAAAGTGCTGTGGCTCCCGAACAACAATCAGGATTAACTAAATTCTGGAATACACTCACAGGTAAAACGCCTGAACCTGCTATCATTATTGTAAAATACGGCAAAGGTTCGGCACACCGATTCCTAAGTGCTTTGGAAGTAAGCGATTCAATTACTCATGAAACCAAGTTGGCTATTGCTAACCGAGTGGTTTCTACACTAAATAATGAAATGGCTTTCCCAACACTTCAAAATGGATTGTCTGTTGAAGACAGTTCCGAAATGCAGATTGCAGGAACTCAACCTGTATCTGCAACTAATTTTAACAATGGACAAATGGAAATGAATATGGCAGAAGGCATGGCAGGAGTTTCTAAGCAAAGAAATTCCACTTTTATGGGAGATACCGTTATTCCAAGTCCAGTATCAAGAGCGCAAGTTTATCAAAATGCATCAGCGTCTGCTTTTAATCAGAATGGTGCAGGTTTGATTAACCGCCCACCAACTAAGATGCCAAGTCAAGGAAACTACACAAAAGTTTCCCGAAGCCTATGATTAAGTTTAAGTAGCAAAAACGAGGAGATGAAGATATGATGAGCAACATTCCTGGAGCCGCAACAGTAGAACAAACCGTTGATACCCTATCAGACCGTGAAACTTGGGCAGGTATCGGAGGAGTTGTAGTCGCTAATTTAATTGGAGCAACTATGGTTATGCTACCCTTTTACAAATTGGGTCGCACATGGGGTAATGCAACTCGTCTTGCTGTAACTCTCGGATTGGGAAGCATTATGCTAAACCGTTCCGCTAAGGGCAGCGACCCTGGATTTGAATTCGCAGAGAAGGTCGGCGGTATCGTTCTAATTGGATATGGTATCGGTCAAGGTCTTGCTCTACTTAATGTTCCTGGCTTCCGAACCATTGGTGGTTTGATGCTCGGTCCTGATATTAAGAATGCTGAAGCACTTCCTCAATCTGGTAGTGGAAGCGTAATCGGTCAAGAAGGCATTTATGCTGATGGAACTGCTTACTCTTTTTCAGACATTAAGAACGCTGAAGGCGATGAAGAAATGGTAGAGATGGATGAAGGAACATCTATTCCTGCTGACACAGGCACTAACGAACCATTCGTTGCTGCTACACTATCTATGATGCACCGTGGAATGGGTGAAGAACCAATGTATTCTCACACAGTCCCATCACCATTGGGTCATGGAGTTACTTTCAATCTTGGTGCTGAAACCACCGATGAATACATGGAAGGAGATTATGGCGTAGTTCCTACTGGCGGAGTGGACCAAAACTTTGGAGGCGTTGCACAACCCTCTACTGTTGAAAGCCCTGCTGAAGAAGAAGTTGGCGCATATATCAATTCCGTAGATGTAGGCGGTGCAATTGCAGAAGGTCTTGGTGGCCGAAATGCTTTCGTTGCATCCCGTTATCCTGGTGGCGCATCCACCCAACCTCCTGTTTCCTATGGTGCTGAAACCAAACAACTCACAGTTCCTGGTCGTGCTTACGCAGCACAGACTGGTAGCGTTTATGATGAGTTTGGTGCTTACATGAAGCCTGGAACAAGTGCAGAGGCAGACCCAATGCTAAGTTTTGCTATGCCATCTGCGGGAACTTCAGGTCGTGGAGTAACTTTCTGGACAGCAGAAAATGTTAAAACAGGAACTATGGGCCGTCACATGAGCAGCGCAGAAGGCGTTGGTTCAGTTATGGGACAAATTAACTAAATAAAAGGTGAATAAAAATGTATGCAAATGTAGATAAAACGCTATTAAACAAGTGGACCATCGGCGGTAGCCTCCTATTAACAGGTGCTATCTTTGTAGGATTCGCAACAGAACGCTCTTGGATGACCAGCACATGGTCTTGGACAGGTCCTCTAAAGTGGACTTGGGCAAAAACCTTCGGTATGATTCCTCTTTTGATGGGTGTCGCAGTTCTAACTCGTATTGACCCATTAGATGTTCAAAGCCGTGCTCGTGCAGATTTGGAACTTCCAACTCTTTGAGGGTGATTATATGAAGATTCTAAATGAGTATGTTGTCGGAACCGCTATGCTTCTGATTGGCGGAGCATTCTTTTCACCTCGCTTCGCAGACATTCTTGTTTATCCATTGGGTAAGGTGCCAAGTGCGCTCCCAATTATCGGCGGAGAATCAATCACCGTTGGTCGTGTTCTTGGAATTATCCCACTAAGCATCGGTATTTCTGTATTAGCAGGTAAGATTTTCTCAACTTCTGTCCCTGTTGTAAAAGATATTGCAGATTCATCTCTTTCCGCTATGGGCGAAGGAGCCGTTGAAGGTGCATTTGGCGCAGAAGGCGAAATGGACATTTATGATAAGGCTGAAGCATGGCAACAGAAAACAGAAAGTTCTAAAAAGAGCCGTGCAAAGAAAGGCGAAAAAGTTACCATGAGCAAAGATACCTCCAAAGCAAAGGGAAGTTTCAAACCTTGGCAAAAGGCTAAGAAATCTAAGAAAGCCGAAGGCGGTTCTTGGATGGGCGCAGTTTCACAGGCTCGTAAAGAATTAGGAATCACAGGATTCCACCCAGTTAAGAAAGGAACTGAACTTTACAACCGTGCAAAGGCAATTCATAGTGCTTGAACAGGGGGATTCCCCCTTGAACTCGTTAAAAACTTGTCAAAAAGTTGAAGTTTTACCCTTCTACCCCCTACTTTTAGCCATAAGTTATACTCAAAATATACCCAAAATAAGGAGTTTTTCCCTTGTTTGAGGAATTCTTTGATGTAGTTTTTGGAACGAAAGTTCCTGCCTATCAACGCTTTTCACAAGATGATAGAGATAGAAGCAATCAATTAGCCCAAGACCTCTCAATAGAATGGCAAGATTCTGATTATGCAGATGAATCCGAAATGTCGGAGAAAAAGAGAGAATATGTAAAACTTATGAAAGAGTTAAAAGAATCAAAACCTTTCCTCTTTGAAATCTACAAAATAGTAGATGGCGAATTCATGCCTAATCTCAATATACAAAATAGCAAAGTTAGTTTTAATTTTAGACAACCTCTTAATTTCCCTGATGCCCAATCTTGGTGGGACTTTATTCAAACTTATAACGCACCCACCATAAGTATAGTAAAAAATCGTTCTGCCCAACTCATGATTTGGAGTTTTGGTGGAACTTCTTTGTTTGTAGAGGGAAGAGAGGCATATATTCTGACCCCTGAAGAAATGCAAAACCAAATTTATTTGAATATGATAGGCTCTGATATAGATTGTTACCTTAGTTTAACACCTATTATTAACTTCTTAGGTAGGAACCAATTGTGGCATCGTCTAAATCGCCCCGAATAAGTGCTTGTTAATTCCCATTTACGCCAATTTGGGTAAAAGTTTAAGTAGTCAAAAATACAATTCTAATTTAGAGCGGAAATCCGCAAGTAAAAAAATGGAGTATGAAAAATATGTCAATGAGAAGCCAAGTATATGAATGGGCCAACCTTGCACCTGGCGGTGCTGGTTCAACCCTTAGCCGAAGCAATACGGACCAGGTAGTTCCTGTTCCTGCGAATGTATCAACCGATATTTTTATCGGTGGTATTGGAAACAACATCACAAAACCTGCTGAAACCACAGCAACACAATTTATTGTAATTGAAGACATTTCAACTACTCCTTGGCTTGCAGGTGCAGTTCAAGTTCGTATCAACACAACTGATTACTTCCAAAACCCTGATGTCACTCAAATGAATGGTGTTCCAGGTTTGGCAAGTCCTTACCCTCGTGGTTGCCCTTCTTCTCTTACTGAAGGAGCAGCAGACGCAGCATACACACCTGACAACCTCTTGAAGTCCTTTGACCTCTACCCTGATGTCTATGTTCTTCCTGGTCAAGTGTTCCAAATTCTTTACACTACCCCACAAGGAACAGCAGCAAACACAAACGCCGCAGCAACTGTTATGTGCTTCGTTAAATACACTCTATATGACGGACCTGACGCACTTATCGCTAACAAACTTTTGGAACTTGGTGTCACCATCAACCCAAACAATGTTGACTGGTATAAGCGTTCCCTGATTGAACAACAAACTCGTAGTGCAGTAGCCGCTACCGCCGCAGCCGCTGGAGGTCAGGCTTAATCAGAGTAATCTGGTTAGAAAACTAACAATAGGAGATGAAAAAATATGTCAATGAGAAGTCAAGTATATGCATGGAATGGAAACGCCTTTTTAGCCGCTGGTGTCGCAAGCGCAAACCCTTGGGTCGCTGGTAACTCTGGTGTTCAAACATCAATCTTTATCGGTGGATTCGGTAACAACATTACCAAGCCCGCAGAAACCACAGCAACAGAATTCGTAGTTATTGAAGATGTTGCTTGCACACCTACCCTACCCGCAACAGGAGCCGCAACAAGCGCAGCAACCACAGTTGCTGGTCAATTGAATGGATGGATTCAAGCAGTTGCCGCTGGTGGAGCAGGAACAGGAACTTTCGGTCCTCGTGGCTATGTTCAAGTTCGTATCAACACAACTGATTACTTCCTTAACCCAGACAATGTAACCAACGATGGTATCCCAGGCACAGCCTCACCTTACCCTCGTTCATTGGATTTCCAGCCTTCGTTCAACCTTTACCCTGATGTTTATGTCCTACCTGGACAAGTTTGGGATGTTCGCTACACAGCATACGCTGCTGGCGTGAACTGGGGAACCTCGGCTCCTGCTGTCGCTACTGGAGCAGACCACAACTGTTTCACTAAATACACTCTGTATGACGGACCTGATGCACTTATCGCTAACAAGTTGTTGGAGATGGGTATTTCTATCAACCCAGGAAATGTTGACTGGTATAAGCGAAGCCTACTATCCGCACAGGGTATGTGAAACCGCTAATCAGCAATACAATGGAGATGAAGAATCATGTCAATGAGAAGCCAAGTATATGAGTGGAGCAATCTTGCTCCTGGAACAGTCGCTGCTGGCGGTGCAGGTTCAGTCCTGACTCGCAACCAAAACGACCTACCTGTTCAAGTCCCTGCGAATGTATCAACAGATATTTTCATCGGTGGAATCGGTAATAACATCACAAAACCTGCTGAAACAACTGCAACACAGTTCATCGTAATTGAGGACATTTCTTGCACCCCTGATTTGGCTGGTGCAGTTCAAGTTCGTATCAACACAACTGACTACTTTCAGAACCCTGATGTCACACAGATGAACGGAGTTCCTGGAACTGCTTCACCTTACCCTCGTGGCTCACCTTCTGTGAACCCAACTGGAGATGGAACCAACACAGCAACAGGAACACCTGTCACTACATTCCCTGACAACTTGCTAAAGTCCTTTGACCTTTATCCTGATGTCTATGTATTGCCAGGTCAAGTTTTCCAAATTCTTTACACAACTCCTCAAGGAACTGGCGCAACACAATTCGCTGCAAACACAGGAGGACAAGTTGTATCTGCATTCGTTAAATACACTCTGTATGACGGACCTGATGCACTTATCGCCAACAAACTTTTGGAACTTGGTGTTACCATCAACCCAAACAACATTGATTGGTATAAGCGTTCCTTGATTGAGCAACAAACTCGTAGCGCAGTTGCGGCTGCTGCTACACCAACCAACGGAGGCGGTCAGTAATGTCAATGAGAAGCCAAGTATATGCATGGAACGGAGCAAACAACAACCCAGCACTCGCTAACAACGCTGCAACAGCGTATGGAACTTTTAACAACCTTTCTGGCACACAGATTTCTATCTTTATCGGTGGATTCGGTAACAACATCACCAAACCTGCTGAAACAACTGCAACAGAATTCGTAGTTATTGAAGATATTTCTTGCACACCATCACTTAACGCTAACGCAGGTGTCGCTACAAACGATATTGCAGGTGTAACTGCTGGTGCTGCTGCTGCTTCTAACGGAGTAGGTGACGCTGCTGCACAGTTGAACACAGGTCAGTTGGCAACATGGCAACTAACTAACAACCTTGCTGCTGGTGGTAACTACACAGGATGTTCTGCTGGTGTCTTTGGACCTCGTATGTATGTTCAAGTTCGTATCAACACAACTGATTACTTCTTGAATCCTGACAATGTTACCAACGCTGGTATTCCAGGAACTGCAAGCCCATACCCACGAAGCCTTGATTTCCAACCATCTTTCAACCTTTACCCTGATGTTTATGTGCTTCCTGGTCAAGTTTGGGATGTTAGAGTAACTTCTTTCGCTCGTGACTCGGCTGCTGCTGCATCTGTCGGTGCTGGTGGTGCTACTATTGCTGTTGCCTACGCAGGTGACTGGGGTAAGGCTCCTGCTGGAACTGCTGGTATCGTTGCTGGTGATGCTCTTATGAATGGTATTGACTTCAACGCATTCGTTAAATACACTCTTTACGATGGTCCTGACGCACTAATCGCCAACAAACTTTTGGAAATGGGAATCTCCATCAATCCAGGAAATGTTGACTGGTATAAGCGCAGCCTACTATCCGCACAGGGTATGTAAGCGTAGTAACTATCGCACAGTAATACCACATAATTGCTCTGCCGATAGGCATAGCAGGTGATATTATGAAGGAAGAATACCTACCAATGGTCCTTTGCGGACTTGCTGGTTTTGCCATAGGTAGTTATATCGGTTTTAGAGCCGTGTTTCCTACTGAAAGTAATTTAAGAGAAGAGTTTATTACTATTTTTGTGATGAGTTCTATTGGATTAGGTATTGGTGCTTTAACAGGATACACTTGGATGCTTAGAAAATCAGGTGATGCCTGATGGTATCGGACAAATTCAGAAAATCATTACTTATCAATAGTGTTTTGTTGGTTACTGATATAGGAGCAGGTTTAGTTCTTTACAATTACGGGAAAGCGAAAGGTAGTAGTGTATCTTTGTCTATCCCACCCAAGAGTGAATTTTGGAAGATGTGTGGCGTAGCCGCAGTAACATCTGTCTTAACAGGTTATGCCATCACTCGGGTAGAAGAACGCCTCAATGTTGAGATATTTGACCCTACTGACCAAGCCTTTTTAGACCCTGATGAATGGGAAAGTTTGCTAACGGCTTTCAAAGGGTGGAAAATAGGAAGAGGAGGAAATACCATAGAACGCCCCGAGTCGCTTGAAAAATTCCTTAGAGATGAGGACGGAAAAATTTCAGGAATCAAAAAGATAAGAAAGCCAAAAGTATCAGGAAGTGGTGACTAATGCAATCCATAACTCTTGGTTTTTGTTTTGTTGGCGTAGGTATTGCTGTATCAGCCTACCACATCAACCGTATATTTTCTAATAAACCTCGTGTTGAATACTTTATCGGTATAGTTTGTGGCATCTTATTCCTAAACATTGGAAGTAACCTTGTAGCCACAGGTCTTCACGACAAAATCACCAAAAACAACAGCCCTAAAGGAAGCAAACCTTAAATAGATACTCGGATAATCTTTGATTTATGAGCCTCCCTAAACCCATTAACTGGATTACTCAACAACTTGGTTCTGCCGATTGGTTATTTTACCAACACATTTGCCAAACAGTTAAGAAATTTGAGGACATTGAAACTCCTGCGGAGTTCACTTCTTTGATTCACACCGCCATAGTAGATTTTGAAGAGCAATATCCATCTCTAAGCAACAATAATACCGTTTCTAATCTAAAAATGAAAATTTACCAACAAGTTATCTCACAATTACCCCTCCAAGTAGGGGAGGAATCCTATAATTTTGACGATTTGGAAGAAATTAACGCCTTACCATCAGGAATTAAACTCAATGAACCCATGTCCAGCCTCGTGGTTGATGATGATTTCCCACTTTATCTTTGGAATCTTCTATCTTTGGGTCTTAAAATTTGTAATTATCAAGATAAAGGGATAGCCGCCATGAGAGAAACTATGACTCGTGAGTGGATACAAGCCCAAGCCAAAACATCTATGTTCTTTCATAAAGCCTCTTTGATTAAACTTACTGCCGAAGAACCAGGCGGTCATGGCTTTGCAGGATTAGGAAGTTTATTTGGTTAAATCCATATCCTTTTGTCTATTTGAAGTTTTGTTGCATCAATTCATATAGGTTATCACACAACTTGAAACTATGACCCAAAGGCCCATACCTGATGACTTACAAATTAGTTCCCCAATGGGCGATATAGTCATTCCAACCGAACCCTTAAAACAAGTTTTAACCTATTTTACCAACAACATAGAAAAAACAGACCACATGGATGCTAACATTTCTGATTTCTTTGGATGTGATGTTAATAGTTTAGAAATTAAACAAAAAGATTATTCAGGGCGAGAATATGTTATGTGGTCGTATTCTTTGATGGAAATTGTAAATCAAGATTACAACATCATTAAAGTTGAAAATTTCAAATATGGAGATGCAGGAACGCCACCGATTTGGAATGAAGAAAAAATTCACGGAGAAATCTTCAAGATACCCTATAAATTAACAATGTTTCTTGAATCAAAAGATACTGCTGAACCCTTAGTCATTAGTTTTTGGCCTTACGACCAATATGAAATTGATATTAAATTCTATTTCCATGCCGTAGATGGTGGGGCGCAATCTCGTTATTCTGAATTTTGGGACAAGGTTAAGGCTCACTTTAACAGCGAAGGACTCCTCAAAGGAGCCAAGTTCTCCGCAGATTTTGAATTTTTGGATGTTCCTGATGTAGATTGGGGCGATATTATCATTGAAGATAAAACCATTGAAAGGCTTAATCGTAATATAATTAACTTTATCCCACACATGAAAATGTATTTAGACAAAAACCTTCGTTCTTCTCGTGGAGTTTTAATTACAGGACCACCAGGCACAGGAAAAACGCTATGTTGTAATGTAGTTATGAATCAATTAAAAGATGTAACCACTATTTATGTGGCTCGTAATGCTATTAAAAATGAAGGACAAATTTCCCGACTTTACAAATTGGCTCGTTATCTATCACCTACCTTAGTTATTATTGAAGATATTGATACATTAGGCGGATTAGACAGGCGAGAAACGCATGACCATCCACTTTTAGGAGAGTTCCTAAACTGTTTGTCTGGTATGGAACGCAATTCAGGAGTTATTACTTTAGCCACTACTAATTACCCACAACATTTGGATTGGGCTTTGGCAGACCGACCAGGCAGATTTGACTCTCGTATGGAATTTGGCTATCCTAAAGATGCGGCCCGAGAAGCCATCTTGAAAAAATACTTAGAGCCATTCAATACAGGAAAAATTGATTTGAAACCAATTATCAAAAAGTCAGAAGGCTTTTCAGGAGCCTATCTTCAAGAATTGGTGCAAACTGCTTTTATGTTGGCCTTTGAAAAAGAAGGTTATGAGATAGATTCAGTTAAGATAGAAAATGAACACTTGTTAAGTGCTTTAGATAACCTGCTAAAACAACGACAAGAAGCCAAGAAAGAGCGTGGCGTGACTGAAACTACGGCGGATTATTACTCTTGATAAAACTTAAATAACGGCGCAGACCAATAAAAGGTATGCACCCACCTAATTTGCGTCAAACGGTGATTGCCATCGTAGGAGAAATCCCCAATTCATGTGGTATTTGCCGACACTATTTAGATTCCATTTGCGCCCGATTTGAGCAAGAAGTTTCTATTAAACAACTCTGTGATGATTTCAAGGAAGTGGTCTGATGGGTGCTATGAAAAGCATGGCTTGGGATTATGCCCTCTTTTTACAAAGAAAGGCTCAAGAACAAGACGATTTAGATTTTAACATAGATAAAAAATTTCAGGAAATAGTTAATGGCGAGATTGACATTCCTGAAGAGTGGTTAAATAATTGGGTTAGTAGAAATTCAGTTTTCGCTTCCGAAGATGTTGTTTTTGATGCTGAAACAAATTCTTGGAAACAACAAAATAGAGATGCTAAAGGTCGTTTCGTGAAAGGTTTTGCTGATAAAACAGATGCCCAACTAATTGAAGAATTAGAAGAAAAAGAGGAAGAAAGGCGAGCCTATATTGAACACGCTAATGATGAATATATTTACAATGAAATGATTGCACCGTATTATCAATATGTTGATTTAGATAAAGATATGGAAATGACAGGACAGAAATTTGGAAATTGGTTGGAAAATGCCATTTACGATGAAACATTTCCAGATAGATTAACTGACCCTTATTATTTTCAATACTTACAAAAGATTGCTGAATCAGTTCCCGCCTCAATGTTAGAGCAGTTGCACGATACTTTAGAACTGCAAATGAACTTTGCACATCACGCTAATAATCATGAGGCTGAAATTATAGGCGGGCGTGGTGTTTTTATCACAGGTATTTTGTTAAACTTACAGCAAGGTCAAGAAACATGGGCTGCTGAAGCCATGGCCCGTCACGATGAAAAATGGAAAGGAATTCGTTGGACTCCAGAGGAAGAAGCAACATTAAGTCAGGAAGAAAAAGATGTAATTGCTGAAAAGATTTACAATGATTGGAAAGCAGGTAAAATCACCGCTACTGATGTGGACGATGAATATACTCCTGCCGAAATCAACTTAATGCGCTATGATTTAGTAGAGCATGAGTTAGAAAATGCTGATTATAACTATTTTTATGATTTGCTACTTTATGGAACCGAGGGTTGGGCTAATATGGAGGATGCCGAAGTGGTGCAAAAATTCCGAAATATATTTGAGCGTTAAATAACCTTAAATAGTCGGAACAGGTAACCAATCATATGTGCAACACCTGTGGATGCAAAGCAGCCGAAGAAAATTCGGTGAAGAAATACCGCACACCCACTAAGAAGCAAAGGCAATTAGAAGATGAAGCACTTATGGATGTAGATTATATGAGAGAAAAATTTCAAGCAATGGAACGCTTTCCTGCGGGACAACACGACATAGACGAAGCACGAAGAGTTTTGGAAGCCCAATACCCTAACATTCAAATTACTGATACTATCTACATGACCAAGAAATCAGGCAACAGTAATGCTTTCCACATCTTTATGGAAACCAACCGTGGTGGATTCAACATCTACGGTAGAATCGGTTATCCTGAACCTAAAATTTATGGTCCAATGTCCAACAATCAGTATAATTCTAAGATTACTAAAAAAGCCAAGAGTGGATATAGCCGTGAAACAGCGTTTTCTGCGGAAGGTGAATCTCATGATTACACCCCTGAAACTTACGACCCATTGGCTGAATCCCCACAAACCTATGACCCAATGAGTGAATCTTATTCGGCAGAAAATGTTCTCTTTATTGATAAGACAGGAGAGGAAACTATTATGGATGAATTTATTGACGAAGGCGAAGATTATGAAGATGCTCAAGAATATGCTCGCAAGGCTGTTAAAAAGATGAATGCAGAAGGTCGCAAACGCCGATATGGTAAGCGACAACGCTTTGACCACATCAAGGGAAATTCTCGTTACTTGGCTCGTGATGCTAAAGGCCGATGGATTAGTAATGTAGGAGTTAGCGGTTCAATTAAGCAAGACCTACGAAGTAATGCTCACTCTAAGCAACCAGTAGGATTCCGTGGATTGGGCGATTCTGATTCCAAACACGCAGAAGGCATGGTTTTGACTGATGCTATCGTTCAATGGGAAGATGGATTCGGAACAAGTTCTCCTTCAGCCCCTCCTGTTGGCATCCATTTTGGCGCAGAAGCATATACTGATATGTATCCACAAAACTCTGCTGAAGTTGATGGAATGACTGGCAACGGAGTTCCTGTGGCTTATGGCTCAGGCTCTTCTCAATATGTAGAACCTCCTGTTCGCATGGGTGCCGAAACCGACAGTTTCGCTGCTATGCCTGGTGGAGTTTATGGAGATTCATCTGTCTATAAAATAAATGAGTTTGAAAGAAGCGATATTAGTGGAACGGTTATGTATCAAGGAAGAATCATGCCCTGTATGATTTGTGGTGCAGGTGCTCGCATGGTTTTTGGTTCTCGTGAAGACCCATTCTTTGTTTGTGACGCTCGTGATTGTCTAAGCAAGACAGGCGACAAGGCACTTCTGCAAGTCAATACTGCCGAAGAAGGCATGAACTATATGCACGAAGATTTTATCCCTAATTCTTATGGAGAAGATTCTGCCCTAACATCTGGTCGTGGAGTTCCTGTATGGTATGGCTCTGCGGAAACTCTAATGGCAGAAGGTTGGCAACACTTTGAGGCTATGGAAGTATTTCCACCAAGTTATGATGGAGATTTGGCAAACAGCATGAGCCGTATCAGAGAAAAATACCCTCGTGCTCAAGTCAAGAGTGGAACAACCCCAATTTATCTAACCAAGCGTCAAGGTAGTATGAACCGATTCCACTTCTTTATTGAAACATCGGTTGGTAACTTTAATGTTTATGGTCGTATTGGTTATCCTAAGCCACAAGTTTATGGACCAATGACTCAAGGAATTTATGCAGATAAGATGCGAACTAAGTTGCGTAAGGGATATACCAAGACCAAAAATGCCGAAGCATTTGAGAATCCTATGATTGATGAAGGTTATTATCCAAATTCGTTTGGTGAATCTTCCGCAGTTATTTCAAGTAATGGAGTTCCACAATGGTATGGCTCTGCTGAAAACATCGTTCTTGAAAAGCCAATTGAAACAGGTGCTAAACTTGGACTTGGCTTTGTCTTAATGAGTGCTGGTGTAACTCTTGCATCAGTTGTGACTGGAATGCTTTTGGGTGAATAATCATGACCGCATGGAAAGATTTTGCACTTAATTTGGGAGCCTTATCCTTAGTTGGATTTGTAGTTGCTTTCGGAGTTCGTGGTGGTTGGAAGATTGCTCAAGAAGTTATGGGTGCTGAAAATGTTAAAGAAGCACACACCCCTGCTGAAGAATCTTTAGATGCTTGGGGCGTAGTTAATAATTCAGGAGATATTCAAAGAGTTTCTACCCAACGAGGAATCATTAACGGTCAAGCAGTTGGACAAACCTTGAACTTAGGCAACATCGGACCATACGAAAAGATGGTTAATGGCCCTGACTTGTCATCATACAGCATGACTCTATCAACTACCTACCCAGAATTCGGACAGAATTATGGAGGAAGTGCAGTAGGCGCAAATTGATTTAGTTATAATCAATATACCGTCCGCTAATCTTAAATATCAAGAGGTATAAACTATTATCAGGTGAGCCTATGGATTTTGCAGAACTTCGGTCTTCTATTTTTGAGGGTGAAGAGGAAGATACCCTCCAAGATACACCACTTAAGGACCAATTAGTTAAACCAATGGTCGGTTATCCATTACTTTTAGGAGTTTGTTCACTTGGTCTGTGGGGCTTTGATAAGTATGCACAGGACGGTAAATTACTCTCTTCAGAGGGTGAATACAATTATGCACCCTTTGTTTTCTCAATCTTAGGGATGGCAGGGCTATCTTTCGGATTAGGTGGTGTGTTTGCAGGATTAGCAGCACACGATGAGGCGCAGAAGTATGAACAATTGATTGATACTGCTGAAGCAGAAATGGAACGCTTGGAAACCGAAGCAGCAGAGCGAGAGGCTGAAGAACAATCACAAGCACAGCAAGAACAATACGCTGCTGAATCTAATGCAGGGTCTATGTCTTTCTTTTTAGACGCTCAATCCGCACCTAACGCTAACACCATGGGAATTTACGGTTCAGCCGTAGGTCAGTTCCCAGTAGCCACAAGAGGTAATTTCCAAAAAGATGTATTTGGATTCTAAGAGATAGATTGATATAGTCGTGAAACGGAGGATATAGTATGACTGGAGTTGATGATAGCGGGACTACCCCACAACGAGAGATATATTCAGTTGGTCTAAAGCGTAAGGTTTTAGCCGATGTTCAAGAAATTGTTGCTACGCCTTCAAAGGGAGGTGGATTCCGCTACCAAGTTGTTGGATTATTTACTGATGAGGACGGTAAGGAACACAGATGTCAATCTATGATTGGTAAGGCAGATGCTCAAGAAGTTGCTGCATCTTTGGGACAATCCCTTCCAACTACTGAATCAGAATTGAAAGAAGCAGAAACAGTAGAATCTTTTGCTGCTGAAGAAGACGCAGCCGTTGAAGCACCCGAACTCTTAGTTCCTGAACCATCCTCATCACCTAATGGAAATGGTCGTGTTTTAGGACAACACACAGGAGGAGAAATTATTTCTGCTACTGATGCCTCACAATCTCTACCTGCACACGATTACATTTTTGTGGGTCGTGCTGAAGGACAAGGCCCTGATATGGAGGCTATGGCTTTAGGTATTGAAGATGGAGAACAAGACATAGAAGAGTTATCGGCTGAATGCTATAAGTGTGGAAATCAAGTAGAGGGTCCATCCTATAAATCAATGTGTGATGGTTGCATCCAACACCATAGAGAAACTTGCCCACATTGCCAAGAGATTCATGGAGATGTTAAAAACTGTGAAGCATTCCAAGCAGAATTTGTTGAAGTTATTGATTCAGTTTCCAATGTTTGGTCAGATGAAGCAGATGGTAGCGAAACTTTTGTAGTTGAACAAGACCTAAAAGATTATCTTATTGAGGAATTTTATGAAGAAACTTTTGATGGTTTGTTTGTAGTTTCTGAACACGACACAGGAAAAGATTTGTGGGAAATTACATTCCCTTATTTTATGAGTGAAGATGTCATAGATGTTATCGCTCAATATCAATCCTTAGAAGGTATGGGTGAAAGAGATGAGGAATTAGCAGATTGGATTTCCGCAGAAGAGTTTAATGCTCGTGGATTCCTTGACTCCGATGATTTATTTGAAGAATCTTCAAGAGGAATTAGTAAATCCACCGCCGCTATCGCCACAGCAGTTCTCGCTTTGGGTGCAGCCTATTGGTGGAGTCAGCGAAAGTAAGTTTAAGTAGCAGTAATACTTAACTATAATCATGTCGTTTAACCTACAATGCGACCCAGGCGCACTTGGAATGCAAACTTGTTATGTTGTCTTAGCCGATGGCTCACGCCAAAAAGTAATAGATTATGACAATTCAGGAAATCCCATTACTCAAGCCCCAACTACCTCGCCAGGTATGGCGTGGGTGCCACAACTTTGGAGTTTGGACCAATCGGGTAACCAATATGCACCTTTTGGACCTGCGGGAATCCCATATACTATGAGTGGTATGGTAAATTGGCAAGGAAAAGGTGGACAACTACCTTCCTATGGCAATCCATATAACACCGCCGACCCACAATCTTGGCTTTATCTTCAATCTATTCCAGGCGCAGGTGCTCGCCGTGCCTATAACTCTCGTGTTTGTGACCCACTTTGGCCCACTTTTGGATGCCGAACAGGTGACCCATATTCTTCCAGCACAGTAACTACTGCACCAACTGAAGAAGAGTCATTATGGAGCAAATTGTTTGGAGCCGAAGATAACTCATCAAATATGGTTGCTCCTCTTGCTATTGCCGCTGGTGTTGTAGGATTGGGCTTGCTTGTGGTAAAGAAAGCCTCTAATTAAGGAGGTTTCAAGTATGGCAGATGCTGATAAAAAAGACATTGATAAAGATTTTGAAGCGCAAGCCGAAGCCAGAGATGATGTGGCTCGTAAAGCATGGCGTGGAACTATGTTAGCCGCCGTAGGTTCATTAGCCTTTTTCCTTTCTACCGTAGGGAATGTTCATAAAACTTGGCAATCGCATGGCAATCCTCTCAAAGTAGTAGAAAAGCACGACTTAGCCTTGTTTTCAGTTCCAATTTTAGTTATCGGTTACTTTTTAGTTGAAACCTCTGCCAATGCCAAAGGAGATGAGCCAAGTGCAGTATGAAGTTATTATGACCGATATTGGACACACCATGCAACGAGATGGTGAAACTATTGTCTTTGGAGATGTAATGTTTGCTACACCTAACGATGGACGCTCTCGTATTAGCAGTTATGGACAAGGTGCAGATAAAGCCTCGGCTCGTCAGGCACTCATTGACCGAGCCATAGAGCATTTACAAAGAGAAGAGTTTAATGTTGAAGAAAAGATATACCCTCCATCATATAAGCATAAGATGACCACCTCTGCTCGGTGTGGTATTACTGGATTGCCATATAACTCTTGGCATCCAGGTTCCTCAAACGGCGTTTGCCCCTTATTGGAACCAAGTGCTACTAATGACCAAATAGAGGATTGGATAGCATGGATGTCAGCAAATTATGATGATTGGTATCCACAATTACGAGGAGCCATTATAGAACTAAACAAAGATGAAACGGGTTTTAATTTATGGTGGCTAACTCCCGAAGATTTAGAAGTGTATAATGCTGAAGGAAATTACCACGATTTTATTGAAGATATGGAAGGAGTCATGGGTAAGTATGGCGAGATGAAGGATTTTGATTCAGGCTATAATCCAAAAAATAATTTACTAAAGGCAAGAATGGTCGTTGAAGTAGATGATGAAGATTTTGATAATGTAGATTTTGATGCTGAATCTAAAAAATCCAAGAAAAAGCCATCTAAATCCGCCGCACCCGTAGAAGTAGTTAATAATCGGCAAGGCTTTTTTGATGATGAACAAGATAAAGAATACTTTGGCTTTGGATTCATCGTTGGAGGTATTATTGTCGGTGTTTTAGGAACTATTTTTGGTAATATCTTTTCTGAATTGGTATTAGATGAAATGCGAGTCAATAAATTTGGTTACCGAGATAGTAGTCAAACAGAGAGCAGTTTTTGGGAATTAGATAGTGCTTAGATAAGGTTAAATAGATGGTTGGAGAATGATATATTATGCCCTTTGATATGCTCTACAAAAAAGATAGCAACGGTTCAGTTCGCACATGGGAAATTTGGGTAGATAGAATCTCTGACGATATGTATCACATTAAAACTCGCTCTGGCGTAGAAGGTAGCGAAAACATGGTAGAGCCTGAACCGCAATATGTGACAGAAGGGCGACAAAATCGCACTATTGAACAACAAGCGCAATCTGAAGCCCAATCCAAGTGGCTTAGAAAGATGGATGAAGGCTACAAATTGACTCGTGCTGCGGCAATCACCGAAATTAACATTTTACCGATGTTAGCCAAGAAGTTTTCCAAAGCAGCCCGTCATGTAGAATATCCTGCTGCGGGACAAAGAAAGTTTGATGGAGTCCGTTGTTTAGCCATGAGAGCCGAAGGTTTTCCATCTAACATTGTTCTATTGACTCGTAAAAATAAAGAGTTCGCAGGAATGAATTCACTTCGTAGTGAAATTGCACTATTAAATTTACCACCCAGTATTGTCTTAGATGGAGAACTTTATTCAGATACACTAACTTTCCAAAGAGTTGTTGGCTTAGTTCGTAAAAAGCCAGAGAATTTGTCTGAACAAGATTTGGCTGATTTAGAACAAGTATCATATCGTATTTATGATTTGATTAACTTAAGCAACATGGATATGACTTTCGCATCCCGTTATCGTTTGCTGCAATCACTTCTTAGAGCAGTTCCGAGTTCACAAACTCCTCGTCTAAGATTGACCCGAAATGTAAGAATTCGTAATGAAGATGATGTTATCGCTTACTTAGCATTATTTGAGGAAGAAGGTTTTGAAGGTTTGATGATTCGTAATTTAGAATCTCCTTATGAGTTAGATAAGCGTTCCAAGCACCTACAAAAAGTTAAAACTTTCATTGATGAGGAATTCCCAATCGTAGGCTATTATGAAGCCACAGGAAATGACAGAGGAACTCCTATTTGGGAGTGTGAAGCACCTAATGGAAGGAGATTCCGAGCCAGACCAATGGGAACTTTGGCTGAAAGAAGGGAGTTATGGGCCAATCGGGACAATTTAGTTGGCCGACCATTGACAGTCAGATTCTTTGAATATACTGATGATGGAGTGCCAAGATTCCCCGTAGGAGTAGCCATTAGAGATTATGAGGGAGAATTAGAAGGAGTGTCCGATATGCAAGAGTTCTTGGATATGAATGCAGAAGAATACCCACAAGAATTTTTGGATGAATTCTATGATTTTGATTCCAACCCTACGGCTGATACTTACGGTGAAGAAGAACTTGCTATCGCTTACCAAGCCTGGTTATACAACAAAGAAAACGAAGATTTTGAGGCAGAAAGTTGGATGGGATTGAATTTAGCAGGAGGCGTAGATGAAATCGCTGAAATGCTTAACTTAAACAAAAATAAGAAAAAAGACACTAAGGCTGCCGAAGCACCTTTAGAAGATTTATCCCAAGACGCTCGTTATGAAATTAAGATTTATGTTCCATCTACTCAAGGTGAAAACATGATTTCCTCCCAAGAATTCGGTCAAAGAATTATCTTTGTGCAAACTGCACTATCAAAATTATTCGGAGGTTATACTTCAGTTTCAGCAGACGGAGGCTATATTGGCGCATCTTCGGAACTAACTTCTGAACCTGTATCTGTGGTTTCCACATGGGCTACGCCCGAAGATTACGAAGAAAACCTTCCTAAATTAGAAGAGTTATTGATGTATTGCCGAGAATTGTGGGAACAAGAAACATTAGGATTTGAATTTGAAAATGATTTCTTTATGTATCCTGAACCAACTTTGTTTGCTACGGAAGAACTTTCGGACTCACAAGTTTCAATTTTCTATCAAGTTAAATACCAAGAACGCTCCCATTCTGAAGATGGAGTGTTATTTACCACCACTTCCGATTTAGAAAGTGCTCTTGAAGAAGCAGAAAATCTGTTAGAGATTGGTGTTTATCGGGTAGAGGTTTATCGTTTGACTCGTTTTATGATGCCAAATAATGTTTTACTTAACACAGATTTGATATTTGCGGCTAAATACGACTATTGGACCACCAATACACCATCTGATGCCGCAGTTATTGAATCCATTTCCCGCCGATTCCCAACTCGCCGCAGAATGTAGTTAGTGTTAAATAAGTAGCATCACCATAGATTGATTATGACTGATGAGTTGTCCCCAGAAGAAATCTGGGCTGCATATATCTTAAGTCGTAAAAATGATTATTTAGATTCTTATCGTTCTGACATTGGGCGAGAATACAATTCCAACTCGGCTTGGTGGGATTCATTGGCTGAAAGAGAATGGGAAGTAATAGAAGAACGCTTACGGGCAGGATTCGGAGTAGAGCAAGCCTTGAAAGCACAATTAGGAGAAGATTTTTTTGAAAGGCAATTATTGGCTGACCACAATCCCGTAGATACCGAATTTGCCGAATATGAAATAGAAGGAGAAATTCACAGATTATACACCATTTCTGATTTTTTAATGTTATCTAATCAAGGAATTTTTAGAGATTCTGCCTTTTTGATAGATAAAGAAAGGAAGTGGGAAAAGAAAACAATTAAACAGGTAGAAGAATATGGTTATATTCATGCGGGGTTTTATCCAACTAACGAGATAACCTACATCATTTTTGCAGCACCAGAGGAATCATAATGAATGAAGAAGCAGATTGGGACAGATTGGCAGACCCTCAAATGATAAGTGCAAGATATATGATAATGTTAGCCCTTTTCATAGAAGTTATTGTTCAAACCTTTGCTTTGATAGTTCAACCAACTGCGTGGTGGACTTGGCAATTACTTGGATTCATTACAGCCACCAATTTAGCCGCAGTTATCTTGGCTATTGTGGCTCAAAAAACTGCTAATGATATTGGAGCCAGCACCAAATTAGCCTTTACTCCATCTTTTTACAAAACCATGACTTTACTTTCCAAATTTCAAGAATACTTTGAAGAAGAGGCAGCCAAAGGAGGTCGTGATATGACCGAAGAAATAGAAGATATAGCACCAAAATTATATGGTTTAGTTCGCAAATATCTGGACAATAAAGCCTTAGATGCCCAAGTCATGCCTCCTGAAGTTTCTGTGCTTCCTGCGGATGAAAGTTTAGAAGATGATGCATTATTCAGAAACGCTTAAATAGATAGTAAGATAAGTTACAAGTGTATGGCCCGCCAGACTGTGTTAAAGGAAATGATAATTACCTTTGCCGCAGCGTTTCTTATGGCGATGATTTGGACCGCAATAATTATGAGAAATGGTCTATTATCCCCTCAAGAGGTTTTGACTACTATGCAATCTCACCTACGAGATTTTGGAGGATATTTTATTATCTTTGATATTCTTGTGTTTGGATTGTTAATCAGATGGATTCATTTAGCCCGAAAACCTAAACCTGTGGTCAGCGTTTGGGAATGATAACGATAGATTGAAATAGTAAGAGTGCCTTATACTTAACATAGGAGATTGAACATATGGTAAATCAGGACCCACAACCAGAAGTATATACTACTATTCACGATTTCCCAATCGCAGTAGCGGCTGGAACACAGAATGCAGTAAATATCTTTACGAATCAGGCAAATAATGAAGAACTTAGGATTTATGCGGTTGCAGTTGATATTGTTGTTTTAGATGCAGCAGGTAACCAATTAGTTGGCACTACCGACCCGAAATTTACCATGCCGACTGACTTTACACTAACCTGTTCCGTTGGTTCTAACAATGTTCCCTCTAACGCTTTTGACTTGGGATGGATTTATGGGCAACAAGACCAAACTATGAGTTTTACCGTTCCTGTTTTGGCTTTGTTCCAACAGCCTCTTCAATTATCGGTTACTGCGAACTCTGGTGTTGGCGCATTTAACTATGGTGGTGCTCCCGTTGCCACAATCCGATATAAAATCAGCCTCATTAGCGAGTTAGCGGTCCAAAAGATTGCTGCACGGTCTATGTGAGGGTGATTCAAATATGGTTAATCAAGACCCTGAACCGAAGATAATGAGCACGACTCATGATTTTCCTGTTGCTGCCGCTGGTGGTGCTAATTTAGCCGCACTTACCAACATTATTCAAGGCATTAACACATTTCAGGCTAACAACGAACAAATTACCATTTGGGGTATGGCTGTCAATGTAGTCCCATTAGATGCTAACGGAAATGATTTGTCTATTGAAACATTAACCAATCCATATTTTTATCAGTATCAAACACCTGGAGGAAACTTAGGGACATTTACTGATTTTGATGTTAAAATCATGGTAGGCGGTAATCAAATACCTTCCAATGATATTCAAATTCAAAGATTGCTACTACCAGGTGCCGAACAACAACGATATATTAGTTTTTCATCACCTATTTTGGTTCGTTATCAACAACCTCTCCAAGTGACTGTGGAAAACAATGTAGTTATTGCACCCCACACCATGTCAGGAGCCACAGATGTTAGAACTGTTCGTGTAGTCATTACACTTATGGGCCAAAATGAAATTATTAAGAATACGGTGGTGAACTAAAATGGTGCGACAAGACCCTGAACCAAAAGTTATCACCACAGTTCACGATTTCCCTGTGGCTGCTTTTGGAACTACTACAACTTTAGCAGGTGGAACTTCTATTACAGTTAATGCTTTTACTAATCAATTTAATAATGAACAATGCACTTTTTATGGATATGCAGTAGATGTGATGGCTTTAGATGCAAACGGTAATCAACTTACTGTTGAAACTGACACATCCCCATATTTTTATCAACCTCAAGCCACACCAGGAACAAGCACAACTGGAACATTTACTGACTTTGATGTTAATTTCTTTGTCGGTGGAAACACCATTCCATCTGATGATATTAGCACTCAACGATTATTGATGCCTAAATCAATGCATCAGCAACGCTATATTGCTTTCCCATCACCAATTTTGGTGTTGTATCAACAACCGCTACAAGTTATGGTTCAAAACAATGTGGCTATTGCTGGACACCGCATGACTTCTGCGGGCGCACCGTCAGATGTCCGAACTGTAAGAGTAAAAATCACCTTAATTGGACAAAATGAAATCCAAAAGAGAATTGCGTGAAAACGGAAGCCTCAAATAGCAAGGATGCTAATGTTGTGTTATGATGCGCCGACAGGTTTATGAATGGCGAGGCGTAGTCCCAAGTCAGAACTATCCTGACCCATTTACGCTCAATTTACACCCCGTTCTTACTCTGAATCCTTATATTCCTCAATTTACTTACAACCGAGATGAAGCCGTAGAAATCTTTGTAGGGGGCTATGGTAGTAACTTAGATATTCCTGCATTTGTGACCGCAGAACAATTTTTAGTAGTTGATGAACTTTCCGTTTGGCCTCCTACTGCCTCATGCCAATTATGGGTCAATCAACAATTATATTTTCAAAATCCCGATAGAAGCACTCAAACGGCAGAAGGCAATAACATTGGTATTTCAGGCTACACATCACCTTTTGGACCATCGGGAGGAACACAATTTAAGCCATTGGGTTGGATGCCATCTTGGGCGATGACCACTACACCACTTTACATTAAACAAGGTTCTACTTGGGGAGCATATTTTTACATGAATAATCTCCAACCCACTCAAGTTGTGAAAGATATAACAACTCCTGCTAATACCTCTACTATTCGTAATTATGATTATTCACTTAACACCAATGTTATCACCCCTCAAGATGGAGATATTTGGATTCCTCGTGTTTATATTGAATATGTTTTATTTGATGGTTCTGATTCTTTAATTGCTTATGAATTGACCGAAAGAGATATTCCTGTGTCGGTTGAAACAGTTATGCAATACAAACAAATGCTAATTCGTCATCAACTTATGGCTGATATTCACGAGAGAAAAGAAAATGAAGAAAAGTTGAAATCTATCCCCAAGAGGTTTTCCTAATGACAATAACTTACCAAAATTATTTGTGGTGTCTTAATCCTGCAAGAATGGCTGCTCAAAACAGACCATTACCACAACCTGGAGAACAATTTTCAATTTTTACTGACGCTTATGGTGAAGCCACTTTGAACCATGCTGACCGTCAAGGAGAGGTTTTAACCGAACCTAACTTAATGAGAGAAGACCACTTCGTTGTCATTGATGATTTTGGTTCTACTGCTGGAGTTGCAGCCAATTGGGTAAATAATGGAGTTTCAACAACCAATTGGATTCCAAATGGATTTGTTCAAATCGCTGTTGATAATGTTTGGTATTATCAAAACCCTGAAGATATTAAATCGTGGGGAGTTTCTGGCGATGCGTCCCCATTTCCTAAGAACATTGAGTCAAATTTTGGCTACTTATTAGAGCCAAATGTTTATGTTAGACCTTTTGAAACTTGGGATGTTAGATATGTAATGCTAAATGAATATCCCGACTTGGGTGCCTATCCCTATGTAGCGAACCGATGTTTTGCTCAAGTTTATGTGACTTATTGGGAATTTAGTGGTTCAGATTCCTTGATTTGTGAAAAGTTAATTCAATTAGGGATTGAAATTAGCGTAGATAATGTAGAGTGGTTTAGACGACAGTTATTGCTCTCTCGTGGCTTAGACACTACCGATTGGGAGTGGTATTTGGAACAATCGCAGACCTATTGGCGAAATCAACAAGCAAAACTCAAAAAGCCCGATGACCCAAAAACCGTGCATCAGGATAAGCGAACTAAGCGAGATTAAACTTAAATATACGAAACATCAAACTAAATAAGAGGACATTTTATGCCAGACGGTGATACCAACGAAAATATCCGCAACTCCAAGCGGGCGTATCGGAAGAAAGCCTTCCAAACCAGTTATTCTATGAAGGGAGATGCTGTAAATGCTTCTCCTGTGCCATATTCCAGTTATTCTACGGAAACTTCGGTAGCAACTCAACCTCAAAGAGCAGGAATTGACCCTGGCACATTTAAGAGGCCAGTTCGCCCCTCGTTAGAAAATCTTAACCTACACCCTAATAATGTTGATAGTAAATCCTATCCTTGGCATTTAGTCCCAAAATCGGATTCATCTAACTTGATTCAGCGTCAAGTAGTCAATTTAACTACTCTTTTAGATGTAGGCGGGGCTGCCGCAGCAGGTTTCTTGCGAGCGGGAGAATTCGTTGATTTAATTGTTATCAACGCTAATGACGACAATATCTTAGGAACACAAACTTGGTCAGCACCTGCGGGTTCACCTGCTGGAACTGCTTTACAACCATGTGCTTCCCCATTGCCTTCTACTACACCACCTACACTCCCAACCACAGCCTCAATTGCTGTCGGAGGAGGAGGCTTCACTCCTGCAAGCACAGGAGTATCATTTGGCGGAACTTCTGCTGGTGGATTAGCCACAGGTGTAGTTACTGCTGGAAACCCAGTAAACACAGCCGCTGGTCGTAAAAATGAATTGTATTTAATTGCTAAGTTTGGACACACCCAACCAACTGCGGCAGGTGACGCAACAGCAACCTATCAAATCTGGGTTGATGGAGAACTATCATTTTCTTGGAATAACTTCCAATGGGCTGCGGTCACACCACCGAACCAAATGTGGGCTTTTGAAATCCCATTAGTTTGTGAAAAGCAAATCGTATTCCGAGTTATCAATTCAGGGTCAATTACAGTTCCTAACAACACCAATAATCTTACTGGAAATGTTCAGGCAGCCTTCGTAGGATGGTCGGAACAACAAAATGGATTCACCGATACCAACCGTCAAGGCATGGAGGGCGGGGTCTGATAGTGACTTTGTTGCTAACATAGGTGATACAGATGTCTAACACATACACAGGAACGGGCGGTGCAAGCGGTTTAGAAGTTAGAACCATTGATTTAGCAACCGATTTGTTTGGCATAGATATTATTGAAGTTTCTAATGGAACTTTAACGGTTGGTGCTTCCCCAAATATCGCCCGAATCACCACAGGTGGAGGCGGAGGCGGTGGTGGTGTAACCAACATCGCATTTGGCACTACTGGATTAACCCCAGCGGCACTTACTTCAGGAAATGTAACTGTTGCAGGAACTTTAGTAGCCGCAAATGGAGGAACATCCTTTAACACCTATGCTACGGGAGATGTAATTTATGCTTCCGCAGCCAATACCTTAGCCAAATTAGCGGCTGGAGCCGATGGTGAAGTTTTAACTCTTGCAGCAGGTGTCCCTTCTTGGGCAGCATCCACAGGAGGTATTGGAGGAACTATTGCTGCTGGTCAAGTAGCCTTTGGCACAGCAGCCGATACTATTGGCGGTTCAGGCAATCTAATTTGGAACAACACAGGAGGTAGTGAGAGATTAACCATTACAAGTGGTAGTGCTGGTGAATGTTTGCGGATTGTATCTACTGCGGCAGCCGCCTCTGCCCCAGATATGTCATTAGTCCGAGATGCAACATATAGCGCAGGTCTTGATTTAGGAGTAATTCTATTTAAGGGTGAAAATGATGCTGCGGCAGAATTTACCTATGCTTACATTGTTGCAGATGCTAAGGATGGCACCGCAGGGTCGGAAAAAGGACAATTGGATTTCAGAATTAGAGGAACGAATGATACCGCAGCAGGAAATACCTATCCCTTGAGGCTAAATGATACAGGGGCTATTTTCAATACTACTGGCACAGCAGAAATGGATGTCAGGTGGAATTCAGGAACTGTGACCAATGCTATGTTGTTAAATGCTGGTGCAGATACCGCAAATTTTGGAGTTAAAACCTTCGTAACTCAATCTACGGCTTTAACCAACACAGCAACCTATCCTGTCCGAATAACTCATGAAACATCTGGCACCCCTGCCGTTGGATTGGGAGTGGGATTAGAATTTGAATCCGAAGCCCCTGCTCAAGCAGGAACTAATTATGTAGGTTCTATTATTGAATCGGTATCTACTGCTGGAACTACTGCTGGAAACACACGCTATGATTTAGTGTTGAAAAATTACAATGGGGCGGCTGCTTCTGAAGTTGCCCGTTTTACTTCCACAGGAGGATTTAATACTACCACCAGTATAGCAGGTGGAACCACAGTTGGTATAGACCCAGGCGCAGGTGGAACAGTCACAGTAGGAGGCACAGGAGGTGTTACCACTACTAACGGACCAATTACTGCGGTAGGAGCCGCAGGAGCCATTTCAGCAGCCACAACAGTTACAGGAGGCACAGGCGTTACTGCCACCACAGGAAATGTTTCTGCAACCGTAGGTGCAGTTTCAGCAGGAACAACAGTTACAGGAGGCACAGGAGTTATCGCAACCACAGGAAATGTTGCTGCAACAGCAGGTGCAGTTACAGCAGGGACATCAGTAAGTGCAACTACCACAGTTTCAGCAGGTGGAACAGTCACAGGAGGCACAGGTCTTATCGCCACCACAGGAGATTGCGAAGTAACAGATGGAAATGTTTCAGTAGGTGGAGATGGCTCAGGCGCAAGTGGCAATGTTTCGGCAAGAGTAGGTTTTAGTTCACAAATTGCTGGACAAATATACGGAAGCCCTATTGCTGGAGGTGCGAATTTAGCCCTCGTAAGCGCAAATGGCTACGGCGCAGTTACAGAACTACTGGCAGACACTTATGTTCTCGGGCCATATGGTGTTCCAGAGGAAGTTCCAGCAGCAGGAGCCACAGCCACCTTTTTATGTCTGAATGCAAATGTTACCGTAAGCGTAGATGGTGTAGAGGTAACTTCAGTAGCAGGAGGGGGCGCATCAGGAACATCATTTACTTGCCCACAATTTGAATCATTTACTATTTACTGCACAGCACCCGATAGATTTTTCGTTTTCGGCAATGTTACAGTATTGTGAGGTTGATATTATGTCTAAGGTAGGAGTTTCCACATCCCGAAGAACCAAGTTTAATTCAACTAATAATAATCCATTTCAAGGTCCAACTGCTGTAACTATTACAGACAGGACAGCACGAGGCTCACCATTTTCATGCCTTTTGGACCCATTTGACCCCACCAGCACACAAATTAGAAATGCTTCTATTGCTTTCAACATCAGACGACTTAAGGCTTCAGACCCAGGCGGACCTGGTGCATTTTATGGAGATAACAGAAGGTTATATTTAGGCTTGGCCCGAATGCAAGAATGGGAGCCAAGAACACCAATGTTGATAACGATAGGAGTCAATAATAATGGAATCTTACAGGAAGAGGATGGAGTCGTTCTTTTAAGGCTTAACAGCAACTTAGACGGAAAAGAAGTTCCATGTTTTGGAAATGAAGAGGGAGGACAAGCCCCCTTCTTAGAAGGAATATATACAAAAGGTGCTGCTGAAAACCTTCCCCTTCCAGTTGTATTGGGAGCAAATCAAAACTTTAAGTTTTCTGTTTGGGATTCTGTGTTGGCAGCCAATCCAGGCACAAGCCCCGAAGAAATTAGAGGTTATTTTTTCATTCCTGAAGATGTAATTGGGCAACTTGTAAATCCAGGTGATGAAATAGAACTAACCCTAACACTTCAAATGGTCTATCAATCTCAATCTACGGGCGGGGAAGTTGCTTTAGAAGATTGTAATATCATTCTGCGCTTGTATTACAGCGATTAGTATTAAATAGGAAGAATAACATAGAGTTATTATGCCTGATGAGATTATTACTAACGATGGTGAAACTAAGAAAATTGAATTAACAATTTCAGAAATTAACTTTATCTATCATATGTTAGACCGATTTCCAATTCAAGGAGTAGAAACCGTTTTGATTACCAATAACTTAATTCTTAAGTTGGCTGAACATCATATTCCATCTGTTTCAGAAGAAGCGGAAAATTAGACCCAATCGCCCGTTCCGCCACCTGCTTCAGCAGGTATTTCTAAATCAGGATTATATTGCCAAAACTTTATTTCCACAAATCCCACTACATCACCATCAGAGTTTTGGAATTCCACACGAGATAGCACATCATTGGGAGTGTCCTCTACCTGAACAGGATTAAGTGCAATACCCCTTCGTATCAAGGCTTGGAGTAAATCTACCTTGCCTGATAACCACATACTCGCTAATTCAGGTGTTTTGAAAGGAACTACTACAAATCTTTCATTTCTAATGTTAGCGGCTAATTCCTCACTATTTTCTATGTCATCATCGTTTTCTACTAAGTCAGCAGCCACATCTGCAAAGCCCCACCATTGATATACTGTAAATAAATTAGTGGGCGCACCTCCTGATTGTCCAACGATATTAGCCATGGCTTGCCTCAAACTGGCATTGAGATTCTCAACTTGGTTAGCATTATCCGCTTCCATTTGCGCCAATTCTGCTTGCGCTGTTTCTAATGCTTCTTTTACTCCTTGTGCCGCCCTTTGAACGGCAAGGATTTGTTCTCCATCTACTCCCGCCTCTCTTAGCCAGTTGATAGGTCGTGGTAATCCCATTTGATTCACCTTAATTTTCTACGCTCAATCCAGCCATCTCATCAATAACATTTGCGTCCACAGTATTTTCTAAATAAATGTTTTCATAATCAGAAGGAGCATTTAACTTTAACATTTTTCTTTCTAAGGTCATATCAATTGCTGCTAAGGTCACCATAGTTAATCCTGCACTTGCCATTCCTACGGAAAGCCAATCATCAGTTTGTAATTTGAAGGTTCCAAAGCGTAAAAAGTCAATAAAACCTGTTCCAATCAGGAAACCAGCGCCCCATCGGAATAAACTTTCAGAATCTATCATAATGTTATCTAATCGCTGCCGCTATTTTAAGTTATGGGTAGATTGATATAGCAAGCCAACGCAATCAATAATATGACTGAAGTTCCAGATGAACTCCCTACTCTACTGGATGTTCATACAAAATTAGTTGATGTTTTAGAAATCAACGATGTGGTGCAATCAGACATAGCCGAAATCAAGAAACTACTGAAAAATTTAGTAGAATTACAATTAGCCATCAAAGAAACTAAAGAACTACCTCCGATTACCGAAGATAATGATTCCATGTTTGGTTAATCCTCAATTAACCTGCTTTGAGATTTAATGGTTTTATCTTCAAAGGTTTCTTTGACCCATTTTGATACTTGCCCATACAATCCTTCGGTGTATTCATCTGCCCCAAATCTGCTAACTAATTCTTCCATTAAGCCATCATATTTAGCCACCGCACCATGAGTGACTGTGAGGATAAGCCTTCCATCACAAAGTATGTCCTCCATTTCCCCGCTAAATGGATTTTCTTTTGACTCTAAGATAGTCATACAACGCCCTGATAAGGGAGGTCTGCGATAGGAAGCACCACATTTAGGACATCTAACCTTTTGTTGCCCAAAAGCACGAAGATTACCTCGCATATCACGAATCAAATGTCTTTGAATTAAACGAGAGGATTGGTCCTCATTATTGACCGACTCTAAACATTCTCCCAAAGCAAATTGAGCCATCGTTTTCTCACGCATAGAATCCAAAGTATTGTAAGGGTTGTTAGGAGGCCCTTCAGAGCAATCTGTGGTGTCATGGGTAAAGAGTTGCCCCTCATACTGTAAATCAGTCCCTAAGACGGTTTCTACGATAGTTACACCTGCTTTTAGAGCCTCTTTAGCATTGGGAGGTGTATCTGAATGAGTAAGTTCATAAAATTCAATTGGATAGTGGTCCACAATTTCTACATTCAAGGCTTCTTTATCAATTTCAGAAGGCACAATTTTTGTGGTTAAGATAAGTGGAGCATCCATTAGCCCTCCACGATGACCAGGCAAGAATCTTTTGCTAAAGTTAATCAACCCATCTAACAACAACAAAATAGCATCAATATCACCATCACAATTTCGTCTTTTTGCCGCATGGAAGAATGGGTGTCCATAATGACCTTTAACATTGGCAAATCCAATAATACGAGATAAAATAGCACCGCTGGTGTGCGGGGCAATTCCCATGATGTAATGCCCAATTAAGTCGTTAATAGTTTCACAGTTGTAATGAGGCTCCATTCCATATAAATTTTCCAATAAATCATCCATATAATTAGCAGTAGCCAAGATTTTCTCACTACAATTCAAAGGCAATACCACATCTTGAGGTCGCAATTCACAAATATCATCAACTGTTTCGGCTTCATAGCCTAACTCTTGCGCTTGTTCCACCGTCATACCAATTTCTCGTGGTCGGAAGTGAGTCATGGTAATATCTACCATATCAAAACGAATTGTTCCATCTCGGAAGGTAGAAATGCCATGTTTGAAGCGAGTTACACCCTTCATTGGATGTTCAGGAGTTTTCTCTTTAGAAGTTACACCTTTTACTCCCTTAATTTTACCATCGGAAATACCAGCCTTCTCTAAAGATTCATCATAAAGAATTGCTGTGTTGAGCCTTTCTTGTTTAACTCCCACAAAACGAGTTTCTTTTCCACAACAAACACACCAAATAGTTTCGGTATCGCATTCATCACACATTCGGATTCCAATTTCAGTTGGGTCGTTATTATCGGCTGCACTTCGCATTAAACGAGTAGAGCCAACATTGAAGCCCACAGGATAATTACAATGAATAGCGGGTTTCATCTCACGCAATTTAGAGCCTTCAGGTTTGCCCATACGACCTCCGATTCGGATAGATACAGGATTCTTAATTTCATAATCAGCCATTTCTTGTATAAATTCCAATCCCGACTCGTAAATATCTAAGTTAATTTTGAGCATCTTTTTGATTTTGTCTAAATTATTAAGCACAACATTTGATTTATCTCCCGAAATTACACCATCAACATCAATATCAATGCAAAGTTGTTTCGCAATATCACGATAAGGTGCTGCTACCGTTGCTTGGGTCTGACATTTGGAAATTGAACAGTTATTCATTAAGTTATACAAATCTTGAGCCGATATATCTCCAAAATGCGCTACATATTCAGGAGCCATTGGAACTCCTGACTTGCATTGTTCTAACGCTTCCTGAAAATTATTCGGATAATTCAGATTATTTTCGGATAAAACCTGTTCGTGCCACTCGTGAACATAAGGACTCGGGGCTAATGGGTGGTTATTTTCTAAGAACTCACCCACAGGAACTAATAACTCGCCTAAATCCCAAATCTTTTTCACATTCCAATCAATATCAGTCGGAGCCACATCTGAAATTTCATTTCGGTCATGGATTCTACGAGCCGAACCATCTAAAAATTCTACATACGGACCTTCTATGGTATCACAAGGAGTAACTACGGTGGCTTTTCCAGGTCTTTCGTATTTCATTTGTGTTCCAATGATTAAAAATGCACCTAACGCTTGCATAGAAGCAGGGTGAATAGCAGTAGTGGCTAAACCTGCTAATCTACTACGACCATATCTTAATCTAAATCCGCCTTTTTCCATCGGTCCACCAAAGATAGGACGACCTGCCAAAATATCACTAATGAATTTTTCTGAAGGTTTAATGGTATTATCTGTATCACCAGATTTATTTTGAGTAAAATCTTTGAGCCAATTCCATTCTTCAAATCCTAATGCTTCTGTATATTTCAAGATTTTAGGGGCTTTCAAGACCAAACCTTCGCACATAACTAACAACATTCCTTCTCTGACCTTATTTGTGTGGACACGAGGCAAGTCACGCTGACCAGTTACTTCTCCACCCACGCCTTCTCCATCAATATAAACAGGACAATTATAAGCGATAATTTCCAATTGAGGGTTAGAAGGTCGGTATTGTAGTCCACGACTATACTTTGATACTTCTTCTTTGTAGCGTTCTGCTTCTTCAAAAGAGATTTGAGGTGGCACTAAGTTAAACTCACGCCTTAGAATATCACCGATAAGCACCGATAGAGCCTGTCCTGTGCCTCCTGCGCTACGAATAGGTCCTGCATAGTTAATTGCTAAGGATTGCGACTTATCAGGGTTTTCTACGATACGACAAGACACTACACCCTCCAATGGAGCCACCAAGATTCCTTCAGTTAGAATGGCTAATCCTGCACAGATACCATGATACATACAAAGTGCTGCAAATACTTTATCTTTAATCTTACGAGGATTTTCCGCAAATAACTTCATGGTTTCTTTCCAATCAGTTGTAATATCATCAGAGTATTCTACAATAATACCCATTCCCTCGCAAGGGTCGCAACTTCGGTTACGATTATTGATTTTAACACTACCGCTTCCATCACAATTGTCGCATTTAATTTTCTTGCCATACAAAAATGATTCCGCCGTAACAATTTTAGCCATATCTAAGGCAACCATTTCCCGATTTCCATCGTGTTCTATGGTTAAAGCCCTAATCTGTTCTGCGGTGTTTCTTCCATCTAAAAAGTCCAACAATTTTTGGCAACGGTCTGCTAAATCAAAGGCTTGAGGGATTTCTACGGAAAGTCGTGGGTCAAAGCCTTTACTCCGAGCCACTTCAGCGATTTCATAGGCAACATCACAATCTGCCTTTAGACGATTGATATATTCATCATGCGTCCATCGGGCCATGCCCTTTTATGGTTGCATCACCTATTTAACTAAATATAATTTTCGTCATCCTCAAAAGCCTCGTAAATCCATTTTGGTAAATCAAAATCCTGATAACCTTGAGGAAACGCTTCGCTTAAGCCTGTGATGCTTATCTCTTCATTTTCTCTGGCGATTGGTTCCCAATTAGCGAGATTTTTTGTTTCTATTAAAACCATATGACACCTACCCCTTCTGTCATAATGTTGTCCCAATGGCTCACCATCCAAGGGTAACACCTCATATTCATAATTCTGAACTAACATCCAAAATCTGACATCTTTTGAAGATGATTGGTCCGAAAATTCTACTTTATCGCATAGGTTCATCAGCGTATCAGTTATCCACACCCAGTTGGGGCCTTGCCCAAATTCTAATTCTTCATATGCCTCTGCAAATTGTTGGAAATCGTAATTACCTGGTGAGGTGAAGTATTCTTGAACCTTTTCTCTATCACTTCCCTTGATAATGCCCTCATAATCTATGTCTGATTGGGCAGTAGCGTTGAACACACACCATTCAATTACCGAAGCCATTTGGTTATCATCATCAAAGAAACTATCTGTGTGGAATAACATTAAGGTTTTTTCTTCCTCTGTGGGTGTTGCTGCAACAGGAGCAGGGGGTCTTGTTAAGATGTTCCTTTCTTGAAGCCAGTTAATTGGAGTAGGTAATGACATTTTTATTCCTCAAATTGATTTTCATTAAATGTAGGATAGCGGAAGGGATTTTGTTGATTTCCTCTTCCGTAGGCGTAATAATCTTCGGGGTCACGAGTAGGGTTGTAATCTCCGAACCTTTTCTTGAATTCTTCCATTCTTTCTTGTTTCCTTCGCTTTTCTTCTTCAGTAAGTTCCACATAATTATCCATTACTTCCTCTATGGTTTTGATTCTATCATTTACTAACTTTAGATAGCCAAAATTATCTGTATCTATTACCAGCCCTTCAGTATCTCTACTAATGTCTATTAACGCATCAGCATCTATTTCTTCATCATATTCCCACGCTAACTCTTCTAACTCATCACCAAACATCATATCCATGTGATACAAAATTGATGCTTTAGCGTGTTCACGAGAAGGAGCATAAAACAAATCACGAGCCAAACCCACTTTTTGTGTAGTGAAACTCCACATCAATGCAGGTTGTCTAATCCAATTTATCAGATTCATTTTGACACCCCACATTTTTTCATATGTCGCAGCATAGAATCATTATTGAATGCTTTTATTCCTTTCTTACAAATAGGGCAAGTAATTTCTAAGCCATATTTTTCTAAAGTAATATCGCCTTTTCCTTTGATAGTTTCTTCTTTGTCCTCATACAAACAATTGTAACAATACCATTTCTTTCCTTTAGCAATTATTTCTTCATAAAATAATCCAATACTTCCACAAACGGGGCATCCTATGTCCCCATTACGATTTATCTTTGACTTATTACGCAACATTAAAGCAATTTGTTCGTCAGAATCTTTTACAAAATCGTCCGCAGTTGTTTCGTCAAATTCTTTCAGAGTAATTTCATCCTCTTCATCTTCCGCACTAAGTTGCTCTTGCCAATGTTGTTCTCCAGCCAAAGGAACAAAGCGAGGTTCTGCCCCGAAATGCCCAACTATGCTGGAGAGTGGAATACCACCCCAAATCATAATCTTGGCCCCTCCATGGTCCCCAACATTAGTTATTTTTAACCCTTTTAGGTTGATTAACAAGGCAGTTTCGTTTTTAACATCCCGTTTCTCGTTGTAATAATCCCTTTTTTTACCGTCACTAACTAAGGCAGAGGGCGTGTGTATTCCTATGAATGGGTCCCCCGTTTCACGCACTATTGTATCTTCATCCCATTTTTTCATCCTAAAAAATTTCATCAATCCTTTTTTAGTTGGTTTATTGGTAGGACTTGCGTAATTTGCATTTGGATTGGGCATCCACAAAGCAGAAGCATAAAGTGGTGCGCCATATCTTTTTATTAGGTGGTTATTTCTTTCCCCGAAGTTGTTAGAATATCCTGAAGCCAGATTTCCTAACGGAATAATACGATTATACAAGGTAGCAATAGGGTTTTTCATAGTTCTTTTAACATAATAATCAAAATTAAACACGCTAACTTCAGCCGCCCTATCTCTCCAATGACGACCTCCCTGACTTTTCTTATGGGCATAAAATTCATCTATGCTATTGTATCTTCTTACTTTAGGTTTTACATTAGGGTTTTCATGCTTACCCATTTTCCTATACCATCTTCCTCCTTCCCACAATCTTTTATCTCTTTCCAAATAAGATTCCGCATCCCACTCTACATCATCGCCCCAATCTTCAGGACCTTTTTTAGCAGGAGGTTTATCTGTTTTCCAATCAATATCTTCCCAATCAGGAGATTCCGCATTAAGTTCCCATTTATCGGCGAATTGATTTAACAATTCAGCAAAAGCAATATCTAATTCTGTAATGTTATGAACATCATGTGTCCATAATTGAATCATTACTCTTTCTTTATCAAATGTTACCATTGGATGATGGTTAAGTTCTGAAGCGATTAAATTTATTTCATCTATTAAATCCACAACTTCTCCATAACTTTCGGTTTTGAAGATTCTTCGTAAAATATAGGTGGAGCCATCTGCCGCCCAATACATTACTATCTTCCAATTATCAGGAGCATAGGTTTGAATCTCGGCTGCACTCATGTTTTTGAAATCTGCAATAACTATATCTTCAGCAGCAAATTGTTTCCAATAGGAGATGTATTCTTCATCAGGCACATCAATTTCACCCTTAAGCCCTTGTCTAAACCGTCTGCTGTTTTTGCCGCCATATCTCCTTAGTAGGGATTCGTAATCTTTGGCATTTTCCCGAATACTATGTCCCCATTCCTGCGGTTCAGCCATTTCATATTGATTATTAACTTTAACAACTTCAGGAGGAATGTCTTGTGATACAATGCTTGATTCTGGCACCCCTCCGTAAAACTCAATCTCTTGATGCACGGAATCGTAAGCAAAAACCAGCCCTTTCATATTGATAACAATTATGTTGAGGTTCTTTTTGTCACGACTTGTGCCGCCCCAATTAGGCTTCATATATTTCGGCAGACGACTTTTTCTTCTTAATGGTCCATAGGCACTCACTACTCCGCTATTGTATCTGGGTAATCCAAGTTTTTCCCACACTTTTGATAGATGAACTTGTTGAGATTTATTAAAAGATACTTTGTTAGAAGCCAACATATTTCTACCATACATAACTTTAGAAGGACCCCAAATCGCTCTTACTGCATATACCCCATCACAATTGATTCGGAAAAAATTATTATTTTCTAAGGATTCACGCCTTTTTCTTTCTTCAGGATGCACAACAGGGTCGTATGACTCAAACATCCCATATTGCTCAATTTCTTTTTTTGAGTTAAGGTCAATAATGGGAATTTCATCTTCCGATTCTGCACCAAAAGATTCCCGATTGGCTGTTTGTAAGGCTAAACAATCAATACCCCTTGCCAGCAGTTGCTCATCACTAAGGTTTTTAAGTTCTGGATAAGTTCGTAAATCATTTAGATAATCCCGATAGTCCAACCTATCTTCAGATGCATACATTTCTCTTCTTTTTTGATGGTGATTCCACATCTGCCCTTTTATTGGATTTAATTTGACTATATCTGTGAAATTGAGTTCATCTTTGTTTTCTATGCTATTGATTGGTATTTTCCATAACCATAATTCTAATTTTTCAAGATGCGACCAACTCCAATTGATGCTAAATGGAATTCCCTTCAGATTTATCTTCATGTTTTGGAGGTAGCCATACCTACCAATGGAACTGTTTCTTTCTTGGTAATCTTGATTAAAAATAAATGCTGCCGATTGAGGCTCACCATATTCCTTGATTAAATCACGAGGCAAAAGATTTCCGCCTAAGTTTTGGAAAGAAACATTAGATAGTGGGACAACATGATTATATGCAACCCCTATTGTATCCGCTTTTAGACCTCTCCACGCATAACATTCAAAATCTAAAATAATAACAGGTTGTGTTTGAGAAAACTGTTGAAATTCCTCTCTGGATTCCGCCCTCATCAATACCCTACGCTTCGCATATTCAACATCATAATAGGGGTGTTCTTTGACATAGTTATGGAACTCCTCTAATGTATCAAACCTGATGACTGGGTTGCCACCCTCTGCTCGGAAGGGTTTAGTTTCTTTGTATTTCGGATAATCTCTACTACCCCAAAAATAACTGTTTCCTTTTTTCCTTAGAGTCATCGGTTCGCCCCGACTGTCAAATTGAACCTGTGGTAAATCTTTGGCGACTTCATCCATTCTTTTCTTTAGGTTTTTTCTCCAACCACCTACCCGATGGATTCTTTTGGGTTGAGATACTAAAGTTTCTCCTTTAGTGTCCCGATAGATTACTTGAATTCGGATAGCATCTTTGCCCGATTTACGAGATTCTCCTGCTGATGGTCCATATCGGTTAATACCAGTATAAACCCTCACAAAATGATTCGGAGAGCGAGGCAATTTGCGTTCATAAACCCATTCTTTGACAGGTCTATTACGATACATTAGGCTAACTGGATAGAACCTATATGATTCTAATTCTTCCTCCATTTCCTCAATCGGAATGGAATAATAGTAAGCCATACCTATAACTTGGTATTGCCGCTATTTTAACTTAATGTTTAATCCTGTTCAGCAAGATATTCTGCCAAGCGTGTGATAAGTTCTGCTTTCTTACCCTTAACTGGCAATCCAACTGCTTCCAAACGCTCACGAAGTTCTGCTACTTTGAGGGAAGAAAGTTCTTCAACCATCTCAAATGCTTCATCTTGTGCGGATTCTACCAAAGTATCTTTAATTTCTTCCAATGAAGCACCAGATTCTACGGCTTCTACGGTTTCGGCTGCTACTTCTTCTGCGGCAGATGCAATTTCCTCTACTACATCTCCCAATTCAATATCCAAACCTGTTAAGTCCTCAATTTTATCTTCAAGTGTTTCTTCAATGTTTCCAAGAACCTTCTTACGATTCTCCCACCACCAATTACTTGCGATACCCGCAACATATGATGCTAATGCGATTCCAATTTGTGCTGTTTCAATTTCCATGAGATTATCTCCTAATATCCCCTAATCCTTTATACTATTTCAATCTTCTTACCGTAAAAACTATCCGAAAAAATTAAAAATCCAATTGAAAAATTCACTCTTGAAGCAAATTATAGTCATAAGTAATCGGAATCGGATATGCCTCTAAATTGGCGTTGGTTAAGAACATAACTTGCCACAACCCCTGTGCGGTTCTGGTAGGATTGGCTACAAAGTCAGCCATAGAAATATATTGAATCGGTGCGTTTAATCCTCTTGCTGGTTCTACTCCGATAGTAGAATCTGGACCCATTCTAATGTCATATCTTTCCAAAAATTCTTCCAACACAGTTAGAGTCATGTTATTAGAAGCATCTACACGGTCATTTGATACCGCATTATTGGCTACATTGATATTACTCAAAAAACGATTGGCTAATACCGAATTATTTACCATAGGCAATTCTAATGTGTTGCGAAGGTAAGCCATTATTTCAGGTTGCCAAAATAGCCCGACCCTATCAATAGGAAGGGTGGATTGAAAGTTATTAAAATCTACTTGCCACCAAATATCCGCATATTCGTTGTCAGCATCATCTTGATTAGCATCAGGACCTGCTAATTGACCCCGCCCTTGCACACTATCATTGAAACCTAACAGTTGTCCATGAAGCGTCATACTGTATTCTCGGACTCCAACAAAATTTGGAGTCCAAGAGTTGCCTTCCTTGATAATAACTGGTAGCATTACTCCCGCATTATCTGGCAACATTTGAGAAGACATAGTTCTAACTGTGGTATTTAATTGACGACAAGCAGAGGTAGCAGATTCGCCCTCATACATTAACTCCAATAATTCAGGAACTTTTTGTGAAGCAGTTCTGATAACTTCCCAACGACCATTGTTCATTCGTTGAATTGGAACTTGATTTTCTCTCACATAATTTAACATAGTTCGGCGTGTAGTGCCTACGGCTTTAGCGGCAGCCGAGAAACTCTCACCTACGGAAAGCACTCTTAAAATAGCCATAGCCGCACGATTAGACGCAGCCTCCGATAAAACCATACTATATCATTCTCCTATCATCTATTTGAAACTATGCAGTAGTAGGAGATTTAATCAACATAATAAATGTATCATCATTCTCGTCAGTATTTACATTGATATATCCTGCTCGCACCATAGTTTCTAAGTCCTCATCTTTCAAACGAACCGACTTAGGTAGCATTCCTCTGATAGTAGTTAGGTCTAATGACCCTGATTCTTCAATAATTTTGGCTAAACTATCATACAACTTTAAGATGCGAGGATTGACACCAGCAGCCATTTCGTCTAATGGGAAGTCCTCTTTGAGAGTGCGTAATGAAATCAAGAATATATCTGTGGCTTGAGCAATATGTCCCTCTAAAACTTCAGGAGAACCATCTAAGCGAGCATAGGCTTTGCATAAGTTCACAAATTCTTGGAACTTTCTCATGTCCTTACTACTACGAGCCAAGAAGATTTCTACAAATTCAGGCAACGATTTAATGTAGCCATGAAAGCAAGATTGAATAAACTCTCGGTTTTTATCATAATCAGGATTCTGCGCCGAAACATAACGCAAGTATTCACGGAAGAAACTGCGCCACTTCTTTAATTCTTCTTTGACCCCATTTCCGCCGAATTTTCCACTCATAGAGTCCATGATTTTGTTTTCAATCAGACCTTCTGCCTCTTTACCACTTAGGCTCATTTGAGTAAAGATAAGAGTTAGACGACTAAGAATTTGATAAGTATATTGTCCAAAGGATTCTAACATATCGGTTTTCTTATGGACACCACCTTCCGCCTCTGTGCCTGTGTAATGTCTTGGTGGATTTCCTAAGAACATCATATTGGCGCAACCAGGACGAGTAATATCCAATTGACCTTTCTGCATATCAAACTTACCATTCGCCATCACATTCATAAGTTCTCCAAAAACGGAGTCGTCCCATGTCTGAAATTCAGATACAGCGATACGCTCACGGTTATATTTAGGTATTAGTCCCAATTCAATAGCGTTAAGGTCATCACCACTCATAGCACCAAACAGTCCTGCAATAGTGGACATTTTACCCGAACCTGCTACCCCGACAGGGACAAGTGGAGCAATTACATGGTCTATCAAGTGGTCTTTACCTTCACCCATAGAAGTGACTAATCCGATGTGTAATAAATCCTGTTTGTTTTGTGGATTCAAACAATATAGCATTACAGCCTCTTTCAAAGTGTTAGGTGCATATAATTCAGCCCATAGAGTTTCATCTAACTTCATCAATTCTAATGGTGAAGTATCATGTTGTTCACATAATTCCTTAAACTCGTTAAACTGACTTTCGCTCATCTGTGAGTCAGATAGGTTGTCATATGAGGTCACATGACGGACTAAGAATACTTTCTCTTTACCAACGACTTGATAACACCCTTCAACGCAGATGTATTTACCGTTTTTAATGGACTCGGTGAGAGTCATCATTACTTGAGTCAGTTTGCTATTGTCCATACCTTCAGGGTATCTATCGGACCCATTATGCGCCAAACAATCAATGGAATAATCACCGTCAGAGATGGTGAACCATAATCCCGTTTGTTCCGCATTGGGTTTTCTTCGGTCTAACGGACCGTCTTCCATTTTGATACAGATGCCACTTCCGTAGCACCATTCATTACCAATTTTAGAAGTGTAGATACCTTCAACAGATAGGTTCAAGTCAGAGTAGCCGTCAATGCACCCGTCCACGAATTGTGATATTGGAACAGGGACAGTCAAGAAGCATACCTCCAACCTCCATTGATGCGATTACCTATATGAGCGATACTATCCCAGACCCCCTCCTGCCGAGCCATTAGAGGCTCGTAGTGGCATTCATTGAGGGTCTTAGGACAGATAGCCTTACGGCACTTTGCATCAAGCAAGTAACAAGGTGGCCCTAACGGACTCACTCTGCTGCGTCTGTCTTGAGTTGGTCCTCGTGAACATCAGGTAGTGCATCACGGTCAGCATCTCCACGGTAGATAGCGAAGAATTGCTTGTAGTCACGACCAGTCTTCTGTGAGGTTTCCAATCTGCGTAGGAAGTCAATGGTTACAGGAAGCGCACGGCCTTCTTCTGCATCAACTTGCTGTGTGAGGAAGCGTTGGAAGTCGTTTTGCTCGTAAGAAGAGAGCCAAACGGTGATTCTGCGACCTTCTGCTGGTTCGCCATCGTTACCAGGTGCAACCATACGAACTGCGGTGCTAACTGAACCAAGTGGTGATTCAATACCTTCTGTGTATCCTTCAAGAACATATCCCTTGTGAACCAAATCATACTCTGGTTTGTAGGACTCGTAGTTCACCAGTTGGCGAGCAGGTCGCTCTGGTGCCATGTCCTTTAGTTCAGTCAAGAAACTTGCTACATCGTTTTCATTATTATTCTTTGCCATATCAATCATTCTCCATGTTTTTATTATCGCCTTTTTCGGCTGTAATATACCGTTGTTACAGGACCTATATAAGATAAAGCATTGAGAGGCCCAAATGTAGCAAAATGACACACTTACATACGCACACATAGTATAATAATACAATAGACAATCTTAAATAACAAGCAGACCAATGATATGATATGCCTGTCGCAGATGAAGATGTTGTATTAGGAATTAACCTAACGACTGGATTGACAGAAAATGTGACAATTCCAGCCACAGATGACAATGTTAGACCCATTGTTATGCACCCAGAAGTGGGTTTGATTACCCTTGAACGACTCCAAGAATTGTATGGAGGCACCCTTTATGATAATAATACCGAACTTTATGATTGCCCCATACCACCCAGCATAAGGACATTCATTATGCAAAATGTTCCCTATATCAGAGCCGCAGAAGAAACAGATTCGGGAGTAGAATTTCAATATGTCAGCACAGACACTTTTAACTATCAATTAAATTACCGCATGATTAGTTCCGCAGGAAGTTCGCAAACCGAAATAACGCCTGAAGAAGATTTAACAAGAGGCGGAGGAGTCGGCGGCAGAGGTGGCGGCGGTGGCGGAAGCGGTTCAGGTTCACAAGATGGTCAAGGTCAAGGTGGAGATGATGAAGAAATTAAGCCATTCCCTGCACCTCCTGAAGACCAAGAATCCGATTTACCCTGTATTTGCCCAGAACCTTCTGATACACCACCAGGTCCACCAGGTCCTCCAGGCCCACCAGGTCCACCACCACCAGAATGCCCCAAATGTTCTTCTGAATCTAAGGGCAAAAAGGGAGAAGGGCCGACCAAAACAGAATCAGGCACACTATCTGGTTCAGGTCAAAATCAAATGGATTCAGGAGATTCGCAAGAATCAGGAGAATCAGGAGAGGGTCAAGGCGATTCACAAGGACAAGGACAAGGAGATTCTCAAGGAGATGCTTCGGGACAAGGACAAGGTGAAGCAGGAGAATCACAAGGCTCTGGAAGCGGAGAATCATCAGGAGAAGGACAAGGCTCTGGTGATGGACAGGGACAAGGTGAAGGCGAAGGCTCGGGACAAGGTTCAGGTTCATCAAGTGGAAGCGGAGGAGGAGAATCATCAGGTTCAGGTTCAGGAGATGGTGAAGGCGAAGGACAAGGAGAGGGTGAAGGACAACCCACTCCAACCAATCAAAGTGGAGAAGCATCAGGAGGTTCAGAGCAATCTCCGCAACAACCTTCACTTTTAGACCAGTTATTAGACGAACAATCACAAAGAGAACAGGAATCATCTGAAACAGGAGGGGAACCAAGCCCATCAGGTGAACCAGGCCCTATGAATCCAGATGACTTTATGAATTTTGATGATGATTCAGACGACCTTTCAGGGCCTAATACAGCCCCATCGGATTTACCAGATAATTATGACGACATTTTTGATGACTCATCACCTTTTGGTCCGCAAGATGACGGCCCTGCTATGAATCCAGATGACTTTATGGATATGCCACCTCAAGACCCATCTCCCGCCGATGAAGAATTACCATTTGGTAATGATGATATGTATCCTGATTCTATGAGTGAAAGGTCTGAACCAAGACCTTTTGAGCATCTTAGTGATGACGAATTACAACAGTTAATTGATGAACTTAGGGAAACACCCGACCCAACTAACCCTCAAGATTTCATGGAAGATGACACAGACGATACAGGCGATGTAACCCCATCTCCAAGTCCAAGTCAAGACCCAACAAATCCACCATCACCCGACCAACCAAGTGACCAACCAAGTAATATACCAGGCGAGGGTCCACCTTCGGACACAGGTATGCCAAATCCAGGTCCCAATCAGCGAGATTCCAACGAACAGGTGCCAGATAATTCTAACACTACAAGTTCTACACCAGAACAAGGACAAGCATGGTTATGGGTAAATGTAGCAACTGCTGAACTTTATTCAGGAGTTTCCGCCCCTGCATCGGGAATTTGGGTTCATGTTTTGTATGGAGTAGGAGATTACTCCAATTATATGATGACTTTTGATGAAGTGCGAAGGGCTATTGGAAATAATGCAACTTATTATCAACCACTCCCTACTATGATGACTCTTGATTTTGATGGTGCTGAATCCTATTTAGTAGGCACACGATTTATGAATAGTATGTTGGGACAGTATTGGGACATAGAATTTGATAATACTAACTTTGCGATTTCCCTAAATTACAACTATTTGGAACAAAGCCCAGATACTCGTCCACGATGGGTGCCAATGTCATCAGATAATCAAGATGATTTATCCTCTTCCACATTTGATGAAACCCAAGCACAGGCACAAGCCCTGATAGACCAAATCAATCAAGAAAACCAAATGGCTAATGATGCAGGAATACCAACAGGCTATGGAGAAGGTTCAACCTCACCATTTGTTCCTGACTCTGAATCTAACGCTGCTATGCAACAATCTGCCGCCGATGCAGGAGCCAATGCCGCAAAAGGCGATGCTCAAATGGCTCAACAAGGCGCAAGTGATGAAACTGATTCTGCCCGAAAAGCAGCCCAACAAAATGCTCGTGATGCTGCCCAAGCCAATGATTTAGATTCGGGATTAGAAAGTGCAGCAGAAGCCGTAGCCAACGCTATGAGAGCCAATGCTACCATGAATCCTGATAATCAAGAGGATGTTAATAATCGCAACGCATCAGTTAGTGCTGCTAACGAAGCCTTAGATTCTCTCTCGGAATTATTAGAGCCTAACAGAGATACATTAGACGCTGATGTTCAAGAAATGATAGATGCTACCCGTCAATCTTTGAATGATTTAGAGCCAGGTGAATCAAAATCTTTAGCACAGGCTTTGGCTGAAGAGGCTAAAGAAGCCCGAGATAGAGCCATGGAATCTATGAATTCAATTGGTGCAACAGATAATGCTATGGAAGCCGTTGAAAAAGCGGTAGAGGCTCGTCAAGTTGCTAATCCAGGTGATGACAAAGACCGAGAAGCAGTTCAAGAAGCCAGTAATATGGCTCAACAAGCCCTTGATGCCGCTAAAGAATTAGGTTCAGATATGTTGGGAGAATACCAAGAATTGTTAGATTCTATCCCACCATTTAATGAATTACCAGACTTAGCCATAGATGCGGAAGCACGAATGAGAGATACCATGCCAGGTGAATCTGCGGATATTGATAACCCTGAAGTTTCAGAAGATATGATGGCAATTGCTGAAGAAGCCGTTAATAATTTAGAGAAAGCGGTTGAACAAGCCAATCCTGCTAATCAAGCAGATAGAGAAACTACTGAATATGTTGCAGAAAAAACTAAGGCAACCTTAGATAATGTAGAGGGAAGTTGGGGTGGTGACCCTGAAGAAATAGAAGAGTTACGAGATAGAGTAGATGAAGCCTTGTCTGAATTTGCACAAGATGTAGCCAATATCTGCGCTTTATGGAATCCTGCTACTATGACTTGGTATCGTGGCATCACAGGCGACATTCTAATTTTTGAAAATATACAAAGTGCTTTGATTTATGGTGTGCAAAACAATTTGATTCCTGAATCTGCTACCACATCCTTGCCAGAAGATTGGCAAAGCAGACAAGTTAGCCCAATTGGTGTAGGAGGGGTGATTTAATGACAGATAACTACGAAGTAAAATTATACAGACCCAGCCGTGAGAACTCTTTTGCAGAGTCAGGAATTTCTGATGAGTTCCGACCTGCTTTTAATGATGCTTACGATGAATCTTATGAAGAATTTATGGAAGGATTGGAAGAAGTTACCGAACTACCTGAACCACAAGAAGGAGATATTGCTACTATTATTAACTTAAATGGTTCTCTTGATTTATTAGCCTGTGGTTTTCCTGCCGAATCTTTAGCCCGACAACCCCGAGATGGTTATCGCACTCCAATGGCTGTTTCACAATATGTTGATGTTTATTTTAACACACCTTATGGAAGGCAATTTATGGAGATTATTCAGAATCCAGGTGCGCCCGAACCAAGTTTAACACCACCTGTTCGTGTAGGTGCTAAAGTTACTATTGCGACATTTACACCATTTACTGATGACGAAGGTAATGTAATTCAACCATTGCCCGACAATGTTGTAGCAGTTACCGCCGCACCTCCGCCACAATATATTGAAACTAATGAAACAGGACAGGAAGTTGCTTCCTCTTATTCTCCACAAGTTAGCCAACCTTGGTATGTCTTTTTACTCAAAGAAAATTTAGATATTTATGCTTTGGAAGAGTTACAAGAGGGCGAATACCGAATTACCAACTTTGATGGCGAATATCCACGACTTATGAAAAAGGAAGATGGTGGACTTACTCGTAATGTAGAAGAATATGTTCAAGATTTAATTGCTAATGGTTATACACCACCTGGTTTTGGTGTGGGTAGCATTGGATTTGTAACTTATGATAATTCCTCACCTGGAACTCTTAAATTTGGAAACCCAGAAAAGCGTTCTCGCCGTCAAGCAAATAGTTGGTTTGCATATTTGATTCCTTCCAATGTAATTCCGCTACGAGGCAATCAAAACCCTCAAGATAAGTTGCGTCAAGAGGAAGAAGATTACCGTCAGCGTCAAGAAAGAGCCAGAGCAGGTAAGTTATCCAAGCGAGTTACTAAGGTTGATAAAACCAAGAGAAAATTGGTTTGGGCTGAAACTTCCACAGGAGAAACCCAAGAATCAGATACATCTCCAGGCAATTCGTGGCGAAAATGTCCTAAAATTACCATCTTAGGTCAAGATGTTTATTCAGATTTAGATAGTTTAGCCGATGGATTAGAAAATTCTTCCTATGATATAGAAATTATTAGAAAAAAGGAAGGTTCTTCAGGAAGCCCCATTTCTATTAAGGTAGGAGGTAGCCAAGTTGCTGAAGTTATGGCTTTGGTAGAAGATAGTGCTGCACCGCTAAGAACCAAAAAGACCAAAGATGGCAAAGCAATTATCATTAGATACAGATAAGTAGGTGAAAAAATGAGTTGGATAGACGAATGGAACAAATTTTCCGATGAAGCGATTAAAGATATGAAGAAATATGCCGACAGAACTCACGAAGAGCGTGAGTGGATGTGTTATGTTTATGAAGAAGGTGGTCAATATCACTTAGGAAATGTAACTTATGGTGATGAATCAAGAATTGAGGTTAATCCTACTGCTAAACACAATGAAGATGCATTAGTTAATGGACTAACTAACAAAAAATGGACTATTCATGGACACCCATTGAAAGATGGTAAGATTTACACAGGGCGACAATACTTTAGTTCTACCGATGTTTTAGATGAATTTATTAAATGTCGTGATACTAACGAATATATTGTGCAATATGTGGTTTATCCTCATCAACAACTTGATGATAAAAATGGCAAGAGAGTTTTGCATAACCGTGTTAGAGTTTTAGTGTTCCCAGATTCAGCAACTGTGGTAGAAGCCATGAAAAAAGCATCACCAAATAGTGACCCGTATGCAATTACTCGTGAATCAGGACAAAATCATTCAGTTCCAGATGGAAATGGAGGCTCAACTTTGGCTAATGATGCTGGAGTTGATTGGTTTGCATTCCAAGAAGTGTTAGGTGACATGGGTTGGATGGGTATTGTTGATATTGAAGGGCCAGAAATGGGAGCCGAATCTTACAATGCAGAAGAAAGTAAATTACTTTCTCGTAGTAGCATGGTTACTGCTCTTGGTCTTGCCTCAATTGCCGCCGTTATTTATGGTGTTGCCCGATATAACAATGAAGTTAGCAACGCATTAGGGAAGTTTGGAGTTGAAACAGTAGAGGGTAATCCAGATACTCCTGAAGGTTTCCATTGGTGGAAGTAATGACTACTAACTCTGACATTTTAGCAGCCATGGCTGCCGAAAAGGAAAAACAAAAGGCATTTAGTGTGCAACATCCACAATTAGGACCACAATTAACTAATGCAGATATTGTAAAGGCACATCAAGCCCAAGTTGCACCAGGAAAGGGAGGTCAAAAGATTGGTGCAGATTCTAAATTAGGTGCTCCAAGTAGCGGGGCTTCCATTGAGAAGAGTATGCCCGATGCTAAAAATTTCTTTAACATTCCAGGACTAAAGGAAGCATTAAAGAATGATAGGCGTTAAACATGGAATATCAGATGATATGCTCCAATCATCGCCGCAGTAACTAATGCAGAAAAAACATTTGCCATAAATTGAATATAAATTTCATCATGGATGTGAGGTTCTATCTTTGGACCCCATAAAATCCACTTTCTCATTTCTCATTCCTCTGGAGGTTGTAGCATTTGCATCACTTTTCGGCTAAGGATTGATACCCAATTTATCAGGAAGATTTTACCTCTACGCCACGGATTTCCACTTGGCATAGAATACTCTACACTTCTTCCTACTAAAGTTTCAGGCATTACTTCAACTTCAAGGGAATCTGGAGGTAGATTTTGAATAAATACTTTAGGAGCATCTTGGAAAAGAGGCGCATAATCATTACCGTCTGCGGAAGCCCTCATGGAAGTAGCATCGCCTAAGATAGAACCCCTTGCATTAGAATAACCTGTGGCTTGTCTTAACTCCGCCCACTCTGTTGCATTCCAAGAGTTAATGTGTGGTGCATAGTTAGGGATTGCCACCAAATTACCACCTACTTGCTCCATTAGCATATAACCCGAAGGTCCTACATCATCTGCGTAGTTATACACACCGCCAGCATCAGTAATGTTCTGAAGATTGGAGTTTCTTAATCGGCTCAATTCAACCCTATAAGTTGCTCTATTTCTATTATTACCCATTTGATGAATACTACTTGTAAGGTCTTTCTCATACACGGCTATTACTTCATAACCCTCATCGTTGGCGATATAATTTAACCAATTTTCCCTTTCTTCTAATCCATGAGTAGGCTGAATTGCACGAGAAATTAGTGTGGCTAATTCATCATCTCCCAAAATTCCCATTCTACCTCCGTATTGGTTTCTTCGCATCAATCTTTCCGTGGGTCTTCCACTTCCATGACTAAAACCTTCTACGGGTAAGAAAGATTCTTCATGTGTCAAACTTGTCGCTGGTCGTAGCGTTTCTCGCCTTGGACTCGTAACTTCGTTTGCTCTATCATTTGCTAACAAATAATCGCCATAAGAGGGGTTTTCCTCAAACGATGTTCCCATAAAATCAGCAATTGTAGGTGTGCGACTTGGTATTTTTGGATGGAAATGGACCTCCACATTTTCGGAAGGATAGACCTTTTTGGTATAATTTTCTAAGTTTATTCCTTCAGCCCATGGCAAACCATTTATCCTACCCTTTTGAATCAAAGAATCCATAATTCCAAAGTCCCATGCAATCTCCCACCCGTCAAATACTTGATAGTTAGAAGAAGCCAAAGAATTTCTCCCAGCACTCATTCTTAAAATGCCTGTATCTGGGTCTAAAAACGAGTTCCACCACTCGCTGTTTTCATCCATCGGTGTCAAATAACTGTGCAAGTTTCCTATTCCTTTTGGACCTTGACCTGTTTCGTTATTAACCTTAACAAATTCTGCGTTAAACGGCCAACTAACAACATCGTCCCAGAATTCGTAAATTATTGATGGGAAGTCATCAGCACCAAGCATACCATCTAACATGGCAGGAGTAGCATTACATTCCAACATACCCAAGTTATTATCTATAATAGGTCTTTCAGGCGGCGACTGTTCACTCCTAATTTCATTTTTTACTTTATCAGGACCCAAATCTAAAATAATTTGGTGCGTTTCTAACCAAGACAACGAATCAGACCCTCTACTCTTTTTGGTTACAGGTTGATTAAACATCAATTGAATATCCCAGTATCTTTGCTGATTTGGTTCAGGCTCACGATTTTTGTAATGTTCTGCCCATTCTGAAAGTTTTATTTCATAAAGATATTTATCTTGCCCTCCCATTCTAAAGCCTATATCTTTGGGTTGCCAATCCAATGTTTGAGCCTTAGCAGTTTCAGAATTGGCTATTGCTATACCATAATTAGGATTGGTCCACACAGGTAAGGAATAAAGCCATGCAGGAATACCAAAATGTTGCAGAGGCAAGTTGGTATCCTCTAATGAAACAAAATAAGACAACAAAGCCTCCACTAAGGGCATCAATGATTCATCTACAATTTCATATTGAGTCCAATACTCCAACATTTCACGAGTTACCTCAATGGTTCTTTGATTGGAGAAAAATACCTCACCACCATTAGTAGAAGATAAAGATTCACTCATACTAACTCCACATTGATAGGTCATTCCATTCCACATCCACAAAGCCTTGTGTGGTCTGCCTCCAATATCCGTAGAAAACATTCTTTTATCCATCGGGAAGTGCAAATAAAATGAGCCTATTTTACTAACGGTTGAGTTTTGAAGGTTTTGATACAATGGGTGGCAATTTCTACCACACATCGTAAGTAATCCTTGTATTCGTTTTTGTGTTTCTAAAGGAATTATTTCATCCAAGGCCGTATCAATTACACTCTGCACAGGAGTTTTAACCAATTCTCCATCAAAATTCAAACCAAAAGAAGGATTTGCTAAAATCTGCAATATAACTTCTGCCGTAGGAACGCTCATCTCTGCGTCAATCTCCAACAAAAGTGCGGTTACTTGCTGACGAGCATCATACTGGATTCTATCTGCAACATATTTTCTTTCTCGGAATGATTTCCTACGAGCCAATACTCCTTTGTTATCGGCATAGGCTTGCATGACGAAATTATTGACCTCCTGTATCCTATCACGCTCACGCCTCGTAATAGCATCACCAGTAAAATCCAATTGTTCCGAAGTTCTGGCATAATTAAGGGCGACAACTCCAAGATGACGGCCTGGTTGATAATTATTTCTGGCAAGTTGCTGCATTTCGGCATCAGCAGGGACACTCAACAACTCATTAAGTTGAGATTTTGTGTAATCTACATGAGGTTCAAAATTCTCAAACATAGTTTCATCCACCATATTATATGCAGGGTCATATAAGGCGTAGTTAAGACCATTCATACGACCCCATGCCAATTCCATTACTCTTCCAACATCACCATAAGATGAATAATCAGGATGTCGGATTGCTACCATTGGTGCTTTTTGCCTCATTTTTAAGGAAGGGTAAGTTCGGTTTTTCTTATCTGTGAACCATTGTTTCTTTGACCCTCTTACCAAAACATCGCCTCGGCGACCTCTAAGTTCTTTCTTTTGTTTCATCGCATTTGTAAAATACGAATAACCACGATAATAGTTAGAAGGTGCTGCAAAAGTTGTTCCCATAGGTTGATAGCCCCAATATCTTAGAGTATTTCTTTTAGATTGGGTAAATGCTTCGGAAGCCAAAAATTGTGCCACATTCGTAGTAAAAACACCGCCACTACGAGATGACCTTATCGCACTATTCAATCCTGGCATTGGCTCGGTATTTTCTAAGGCTTGGTCAATCAGTTCTTGGGCAGGGTGCCTCACCACAGGAACATCAGGGACACCTTGAATAGAGGGTTCACCATCTCCTCCGAAACCCACAGTTCCGATATTAGACCTACTGCCGATTGGAAATGGATTCTTATATTCAACCATTGTTGCGTTATACCAATCATAATAACCTACTTTTTCTAACCAGTTAAAGTAAAAATCTTGCCATTTCATTCGTTACCCTCCGCCATTAAAGCCCCTGTTCCATGTCGGTAATCAAAATACTGATTATTAGACAAGGCTCGTTCATATCTTTGAATCTGTGGCTCATCAAAAGCAGCCACGAATAAATCATACTTTTCTCTTTCTATTAACTTATTGGAATTTTTCATACTTGGGTTAATCGGCCAAGTGGAAACAATCGGGTCAAACCAAACAGGCGTTCCATCTAATCTGAATCCCATATTGGCTACATTGGCTACATCTCTAATGATAACATTAGCATATTTGAATAAATCTTCTGTAAGGCTACGGTAGGCTTCTTGTTCTTCAGGAACTTGAATTTGATAAATGTGAGGATTCCACCCTGAACGATGTGGATGTTCCATCATACCGCCCCAATTGTTGTAAATTGTATTGGGTATTTTCTCCATGACCCACCAAGCCACACGATTATTAGGTTGAAACTCTTTGAGTGCGGAAAGTAAATCATTCTTTTCCCAATCGTATTTTTGGTAGGATTCTCTTAGTTGATTTCGCATATCGCTATCCACACTACCAATTCCAAAATCATAAATTTGAGGAAGATTTTCACTCACAGGCTGACCCACCAAGCGAGCCATTAGATTTGCTTGCAGTTCATTAGTAGCGATTTTACGAGAACGGTTGGTTCGCAAATCCGAAAATGTATTTCGGTAAGGAAGAACCATACCATCCACTAAAGGGCGAATCTGAACAATTTTTACTACCTTATCGGGTTGCCCTTCTACATCAAAAACGAAACCAGCCTGACCATATCCGATGATTGGACCAAGTTCAGGCAACATATCCATAACTTCACTTCCCCGCTATTTAAGGTTGTGGGAGCCAAATTTCAGAGTTGATTAACTCCAAGATTTCGCTGGCGGTATGTGGAACCATGCTAAGTTCAAGATTGTGTAAAACCATATCAAATCCTTCTATTTTGTCTAAATCTGTTTCAGAAATTTCATTTCTGTTTTCCCAATGTTGTGTCCAACCATCACCATAAGCAGATTCCAAGCGTCTTTTTTGTTCTTCCTCATCTACCGTTAAACGAATCGTCATCCAACCATCTTCTTGCATCGCTTTCAATTCATTTTGAAACCTAACATCATCGCAGATAAAAAGTTCCACCGAAGTAGTATCAGACATAACATCCACTTCTTGAAACATCAAATCTACCCAAACATTTTCTTTAATGCTTCTAAATTGTTGCCCAATCTTTTGTAGCAAAGGTCGGTCTTTTACTCCATCAGGCATCAAGAAATAATTACGAGCCACTTCTTTGACAGGCGCACCCAATGAAACCATTGATGATTGCCCGTTATAGGCTTGATTAAATTGACAGATAATTTCCATAGCCAATGTGGTCTTCCCTGACCCCATTTTACCACTTATCGCTATTTTCAAAGGTGAAGATTCTTCCATGCTCAAACATAGGGAGAGGACCTATATAAGCATGAAGTTATACATTTGGGGCATAGTTATGCCAGTTGATAATGAATCCCATTTTGGGTCTTGTTAAGATGGTCAATAAGTTTTCGTTAGTAGTATATGGAAAATGATTCCAAAAGAACATCTCCACAATACTGCGGTTCGTGGTGGTATCAAGCCAATCAGCCATTCGTGCGATTTGTTCAGAATACTGAATTCCTGTATCTCTTTCTCTGACCCATCTAAAGGTGCTGTCGTTGATGTCATTTAACTTCCATATATTTTCTGCTAATTGTTTTGCAGCCTTTAGATTCTTAGGTTCTCCATTGTCATTCCAAGCCACACTTTTTAGATTAGTTGAACCTATTGAACTTGGACTGGCTGCTATCAGCGACCCACCTGTTTGCACTTTATCATTCTCGGTAACACAAATCCAACCTAATCTATCATCAGGTTCAATTCCTGCGGCGGAAGATGGGACCCAACTATTCATGTTTTCTCTTAATGTCCTCACAATCAATTGTTTATCAGAGTCACTCATATTTTCACAAGGTTGAAAATTTTCAAACATCCAACTTAAGTCACTACTAATTTTTTCAGCGTCAAATTGATTATAGCCCATTACTTTCCATTCACCACCAGTTTTAGTGCTATAATTTGGATGCCACAACACCATTATTTTATTTTTGTAGATATAAAATGGCTTGAGCCTTTCTCTGAACCCTACCCATCCTTTTTTATTGGGTTGGGTATATCTACCCAAAGGTCTGCCCTCATCATTTTTGAATCGCATAATTCCCAAGACCTGCCTTTGCAGAAAATCTTTTCGTGTTCGGCTCAATAATTGCTCTAAATCTTCCCATTGATAAGTTAGCCAATCTTTTTTCTCCATGCGTTTTTGCTCACGCTCCCAACGCTGATGGATAGTAGCCATACATTTATTGTATCTCTACCGATATTTAAGAACTTGTCCCAAATAGTTGAGATTGTTTGGCTCCATTTGTGCGATTTCTATTTACTCTGATTGATGATTTAATATATTCAGGAATGAAATTCTCTAAAGGTTCATTTCCAATTCCCTTACTATAATGAAACCAAAACTGTGGGTCAATGATATAATTATGTCCAACATCTTCGGCTGAACGCACTACCCTACCCAACATTTGAGTAATTTGATTTGCCGTCTGCAACTTATACCAACTTGGATTTTCTTTCATCTTTATGGCTGTTCTCACATCACCCATAGCAGGGAAGGGAACTTTTACAATTATACAAAAGTCCACCGATTTGCCATCATAACCTTGATTCGCATAAGTAGAAACCAATACATTATTGCCTTTAGAATTATCAAAGTTATTAAAAATCTCATTACGAGCCTTTGAACCCTTACCGTGTTGAACTAATCTTTCGGCTGCTTCGGAAGAAACATATTCAATTGCTTCCACCAATTGTTTTTCTAAACTATCTGTATAAGGCAATATCAATCCCTTTTTACGAGGATACAGATTCATAATATCCACAATAGCCTCTGCTGTTTTCATCATTTCCTCACTTGACTTAGCAGAATAAGACATCTTACCTCCAACTTTGCTGGTGTAAATTGGTCGGTTACTAATTGGGAAGGAAGAATATCCTATTTCCAAATAGGCTGTATCCTCTTTTTTGATTCCTAATTCATCACAGAAAATGTCAATGTTACCAATCGTTCCCGATAAAAAGATTCTAACTTGACCTGTATTCAACATCAGTTCTTCAGAATAATCTTTGATGTCTAATGGTTTGAAACTAATATATTCAGGTGCATTATCATCATTGGCTTGCCAAAGACAATTCTTCCAATCATTAGTTAGCATTTCTTTGACCGTTTTAATTTTCTCCAAAGTGTTGTAAATATACTTTAACTCATCTTCCTCATAATCCTTTTTACGAATCTTACGACCTACTACATTGATAAGTGCATCAAAATATGCCGCCAACACCACCGCACCTTTTCGGCGGAATTCATCAGTAGATGCAACTTGCACCGAAGGAACTTGAGGGAAGCCCCAACCAGAATTAGAAGGAGTCCAAGATTCCAAATTTTTAGTTCGGTCTTTTTGCATAATTTCTCTGTCTTTTTCGGCTGCTTCCAATACTTGCTGGTGAGAAGGAAGTTGCAGTAATCTTTCAATAACTTTAACTGAAAAGTCCAATGAATAGAAACTTGTCATCGCCGATGCCAATTGGTGTGCCTCATCTACGATTAAGAAATTTCTTTGCCTTAACATTGTGGAAGAACGATTCATAGCCATTAGATAACTCATATTTGAGATAAAATAGTTAGCATTTTGAGCCGTAGTTAGAGCATCAAAGTATTCACACAAAGATTGAGGGTCCACGCTCCAATCATAACCTTGTTCATTACGAGGAACTTTGTAAGGGCATTGAAAACCTCTAATCGTGGTGCAAGGAGCCATATTTGCGGTGCAACCACCCGTTTGCCAAGTAAAACCACCAATTTTGGCTTTATCAACTGCTTCTTGGGCTTTGTTTTTATTCAAACATCCAGGCTCTAAGTCCAAACTGCAATCATAATTGCCTTTACCCATAACACTTCGCATAAATGGCATTTCTCTCATGTATTGTTCTTGTAGTCCTTTTAGATGAGTTACCACATACGCATCAGAATTAAAAATCTTAGGCAACATCATCGCCATAGCCGATTTTCCTGAACCTGTTGGACACTCAATAATAATGTTCTTGTATCCTTGTTCAATTAAATTAGTGGCTTGCGGAATTACTTGCGATTGTTCAGGACGAGGTTCAGGGAATCTGGTGCCTTCAAAGAACTCTAAACAATCCCATAGAGGTTCATCTTCTCGCTTAAGTGTAACTTTTTTATAGCCTAAACTCTTTTCGGAAGTTCCAATCTTCTTGTTTCCAATCTTGCCCAGTTGTGAATCGTCAAAATCTACTTCCTTAATTTGGGTTTCTTCTTCCTCTTCCACATCTGAAGTAATTAAGACCCCATCTACCGCCATTTTTAGTTCCATTATTTCGCAAAATTTAGTCAAGTTTTCAATTTTTAGACCGTTAATCTTCATATTTCCCGTATAACACTTGCGATTTTTGTTCCATCGTAGGTCATAAGTTCCACCCAATACTTCCCGATACGGCATTGTATCTCCTCTAATATCTACGCTTACGAACATTATATTTACTATACACCATTACCTATTTAACCATAATTTCAAATAGCAGACCACAACTATGTATTAACATGAGAGTCCATTGGGGTGTTCGCAACTTACCTCGTTTTGATAAACAAAAGGATGGTGGAGATGATGGTTGGTTCATTAGTGAGGAATCTCAATCCGCTGGTGTTGCTGATGGAGTTGGTGCTTGGAGAAAACGCAACATTAACCCAGGAATTTATACTCGTTCCCTGATGGCAATCACTAAAAATCGCATTCAATCAGGATTGAACCCTTTTGATGCTGTAAAAAGTGCCTATGAGGAGTGGAAAGATAGAACTAACTATGGCTCTTCTACATTTTGTGTCGCCCAGATGCTAAATTCTACCTTATTTGTAGCCCAATTAGGCGATAGTTGTCTTTTAGTTCAAAGAAAAGGAAGGGTTGTTTATCAATCTAATGAACAAGAACATTTATTCAATGTCCCCTTCCAACTTGGTTCAGGTAAAGATGGTCTTGATGATGCGTGGAGATACCAAATATCTTTACTTCCTGGTGATACTATTGTTATAGCGTCTGATGGTCTTTTCAATAACTTATATCGTAGTCAAATTTTATCTATTATTAACGGCTACCCAATTTCTACTGATGACCCAAGTGCTTTGGCTCAATCTATTGCTGATGAATTAGCAGGAGTGGCGGAAGAACAATCTAATAATTCAAAAATATGGTCACCTTATGCACAGCGTTCTTATGAGATGGGAATTACTGAAGCATTTTCAATCAATCAACTCGGTGGGAAGCCTGATGACATCACAGTTATTGTAGGTCGTGTTTTGGAGGAGTAAAGATGGATGGTTACTATCCTGAAAAACCCTTGAATGGACATCCATATCCTGATTCCATAAGTGAATCTAAAAAAGTCCTTAAAAAGATGAATAATTTTGATGAAGAATACTTTCTCGGGAGCGATGAATCACCAACTACTCCATTTATGGAATATATGGATAGGCATAACTTAGATTATGATGCCGAAAAAATGAAATCTATTGTGGCAGAATCATACCACCCAATCAAGGCTTTGAAAGATTATTACAATAGACCCAGACCGCACCAAGTTAATCCTGATATTACGCCTAAGAAATCTACTACTGCTCACACTCCTGCTTATCCTGCGGGACACACAACTCAAGCATTTTTATTAGCCAAGTATTTGAGTCGGAAGCATCCTTTACATTCATTCCACTTTTATTGGATTGCCGAAAGAATAGGTCAAGCCAGAATTACAGCAGGATTACATTATCCCTCTGACCACCAATCTGGGAAAAAATTGGCAGATATGTTGGAGGTTTGAGAAATGATTGATTTATTCAAATTTAGAACTATTAACTGGTTGGGTTATTCTTTAGATAATCCCGATGTTATTGCAGATTATAAGAACTTAGACAATAACTCCTATTGGCAAAGAAAAATGACTCCAAGCGAATGGGAAGCAAAAAAGCATCCTAATCGTAGTGCTGGGTGGGTGCCACAAAGATTAGAAAGAAAAAGAGATGAGTTAAGATGTGGCTTGCTTGATGTGATAGTGGGGCCAGAAAATTATGTAGATGAGAGTTTATGGTATAGAGGCGATTGTAAAAACTGCGGGGTTTCATATGATGAAGAAACAGAATTTCGCACCAACTTCAAAAATTGTTTGAAGTCAAAAGGTGAAAATATGGGAATGAATGAGTGGTTTAGTGATTTGAGTTCACCAGAATACGAAATTATTAGACAAGAATGCTGGGACGAAGTTACGGCTCAATATGATAATCAAGTTATCCGCAGTTCCGAAATAACTGATTGGTCACAAAGGAGTATGCCGTGGGGAGGTGCTAACAGACCTTATGGTATGTGTAGTTATTGTTATGCCCAAGCCAAAGTTAGGATGCGAGAAATTATTGCTTTAATTTAGCGTATTTTTTAATCAAAACACCAGGCCGATGGCTACTAACATAATTATAATATGCTCCATCTTTTGCTACATAACCACGAGCCACCCAAATTCTTAAAATCCCTCTCACAGATTTGACACCGTTAATCACGGCTACGCCTTTTTGACCTATTCTGCTTAAATCTTCCAAACTTAGTGTCTTTCTTTCATAAAGAGCGTTAAGTAATAGTATATCTCTAAGTCCATTCTTATATTTTCCAATTTGCGAATAACAATCGCTTGAACAATAACGGGCATTAGCCAAAGTATAGGGATAAGATAAATTCATTTCAGCACCACACCAATAGCACTCACATTTTAGAGTAGCACTTTTGGAGATACGATTATTGCGTTCCACACTCTCATAACAAAAGCGTGAACAATAATCTGTATGAATTTTATTTCGGTTGAAACGGTTATGTTCACCAATTATCCGCCCACAACGACACTTTCGCATGATTGACCCTCCTTTGGATTAAAGGGATTATTCCAAATCATAAAAATACTCTGACACTTGTTGCGAAATAGCATCCACATCAATTGCTTCTGTGATGCTAACATCATCTGTGCCGTAATAATCTGCGATTATTCCCATAATGTCCTCATATTCTTGCTGCCATTTGTAGGGTGCATCATAGAAATAAAAAACATCCCTAACAGTTTGAAGAATACCGTGTTCGTGAAGAAGCCAAGCAAAGGCATTAGTGGTTGAATAAGAGTTTAACAATTCCATTCAATCACCATTAGATTCAAAACCCAAGGCTTGCATAGCCTCTTCTGCGCTCATATCGCCTGATTCAACTGCTTCGGTAAGTGTTCCAAATGGATAACACTCATCTCGGAAATCGCAATAGGCACATTCCCAATTACCGCTTCCATTAACTTGATGCGCTCCTGCCAATGGGTCACGCTGAATCTTAGGCCAATTGGTCTTAGCAATTTGTCCTCTTGCCCACATCTGTTCCAAAACCTCATCAGAATGACGCAGGTTATAGGTTCGTGCAGGAGGTTCTTCTTGTTCCAATTCAAGTTGCATCTCCACATAATTACGAACAATGTCCTCAACGGTGAAATCTCCTACTGTTGCATATGGCTCTCCTGTCGCAACCTCCTTTTCCATACAGAAAACTTGGTCTGAAACGATAGGGTTGTCGTCTAAGTCAGTCACGATAACACGACCTGAATAATCATCTTCTAAACGAATCTTGAAAACCTTAGTCAAACCTGAATCAACTGCCATATAATGCAATTCTGCATGGTCAATAGAAACACCATAATAGTCCTCAAAAGGCTTACGAATAGCCAAATACACAGCCATTTGCATTACATACCCATGCTTAGGCTTTCCATTTCGGAACTCCTTGTTGCCCATAGCCTCCCTTGCACCATAACCACGAATGGTCTTGCTATCCACAATAACTGCTTCGGTTCGTGATACAGATAGAACATTTCCATCTTCATCTAATTCAGCCTTGCGTAGAATTTGGTCCACTTCACCTGAAATCATAACGGGAACATCCCCGCCGAAACCAGACAATTCGGTAATATCTTGCTTGATTTTAACATTGCTATCAATCAATAGACCTTGACGCTTGAAGTGTTCGGTTAGTGAGTTTTCCATAGCGTGTCCTGTTTCAAAAATCATAAAGGAACGGTCATCAGGAGGGTTGGTTCGTGGTGTTCCTGTCTTACTATACCAATTTTGACGGTGGCACTTGCCGATGTATTCTTCTTCACCCCAATTATTAGTGCGGGTTACTCCTGCACCTGTGGGGTTGAGTCCTCCATGAGAAACTCGGAAGGGTCGCTTTTCCATACTTCGTATTGCTGCTTTAATGTAATTTGGGTTATTCATATTTATATCTCCTATTCTAAGGGTTCGTAATACACCATTATTGTATTACCTATTTAACCTTTCAAAAAAGTCCATCATCAGGATTTTCCACAGGTCGCATACAGAAACCGATATTCATAGAGGGTTGAATTTCTAATGACTCCAAATTTTGAGCCACGATATTATCTAAATCTTCCATTGTTTTTTGCATATGTTTTACTGAACCATACCAAAACATATCCACTTGATAGAAATGCATATCTTTCATAACTACATCTCGCTTCCTAATGTCCAAGTCAAAGTTGGTTTTTAACATTTCCAAGAAAATGTGTGCCTTATGTTTTGGGTCAGATAGTTCTCGCTTCCAAAAAATCATAGTCATTACAAAACCATCAGGAGGATTATCACCAAAACCTGCGATTGCTTCTTCTAAACTTACACTTTCTGGCACTTCTGCTTCGTTATCGCTACTGATACTCATAGTTAGACCTCCATCATGGCATCCACTTGTTCTTTTGTTGCGCCTTGCGACATTAAGAATTCTCGTAAGTCAAAGGTTTCCCATTGTTTAATAATCTCTAACATTTGGTTAAGGTCCAACATCAACTCTTTAGTAGGCACTTGTTGAATCTTAGGTTCAGATACCACACCATTAACACTATAATTAGAATGTTGCCAGTAAAATCCATTATCTATCATGGATGCCACCACCGCACGAGCCATCATAGCATTCTTTTGTGAATCTAAAATTACCCTTACCTTTTCCTTAGCCTCACTAAAAAGAACCTCTTGGTTAGATAATACATTACTCATGAATTTTTCAGGGTCGTTGTTGAGCCAATTCAAAACATTTTCTTTGCTGTGTCCTTGTTTTAGTAGAATTCCAGCGAAATCTCCAACAGTTGCTACCACAAACCTCAAGGGATTGTGCAAAATGTTAAACATAACGAAATAAACATCGTCTGTGTCCTCTTTGCCGTGCATTTTAATATCTGCTACCACAACAACTTCAGCGTTGTTGTTTAATGATAGTTTAACTTTTGTAATCTTTTCCATAATATCACCTTAAGCGTATTCTCCACAAGTGTAAAAAAGTCCTTCCTTTGTAATATCAAATACCTTTCCTGAAATGCGGCAAATTCTGTATCTCCATCTTAGTGCAGCCACAGGGTCAATTTCTTTAGCATTTTCTAAAGATACAGGTTTTTCTTTATTTTGTAGTAGTTCTTCATCTAATCCGCAATTATGCAGTTTTGAAAGAGTCATAAGTTTTTCACCAATCAAGATTATCACCTACAAACTTTTCGCAACTCTCTTTAGGTCGGTCTTAAGAATGCTTCCCAATACCACGGTTGCATCTCCTTTTGTATCTCTAATGCTAATTTTGAGGTATTCACCTTTGTTGCCAAAATCTTCCATAATGAATACTTTTCCATCTGACATACTCAACTGCGAGGTAACGGCCATACTCATTATGAGTCGGTCTTAGTATTTCAATGTTCGTTAATACCACAATGGCTTCCGACTTGGAAACGACTCTCCTGATTCGGGTCGCACAGGATAAATTTTGAAATCATCAATCACTCTGTTAGCCAACATATTTTGAGCGAAAAGGTGTGCCTCACCCTCATTATAGAATAAAGTGTGATGAATATCGCACCGACCAGACTTAGAAATCAATAAAACGGCAAACCAAGTTCTATTTTTAGGAAATACGGAACGGTTTGGTTTCGGTATCATAATATCACCTACATTTTGGAGGCTCACACATGATACATACTAAATCCTTGGTTAATGAAGGTCGTGGATAAACCGTATCGCACTTTCTACATCTTTCCAATTCCATAGTATCACCTAATTCATCTCATCATCTTTCAAAAACAAGGCTGGTCCAACCACAGGTCTTTCGCAAATTCGGCTTGCTACCATATTAGGTTCAAGATTTAGGATGATTCCTTCTTCATTGACTACGCACATGGTATAAACATCTGACTTTCCTGCGATAATGGTTTGATAATAGCAAGGAATAACCTCAATATAGCCACCTACGGCTTCCTGCATTGTTTCCAAATCAGGCGAATCAATTTCTTGGATGCTACCATCCGCCAAAATTAGCCTTCCCATGCGAATCACTCATTGTATCGCTTATTGTATTCCGCCAAAAGAGCATCAGCCATGTCATAAATCTCTTGAACCAGAGATTCGTTGTTAGCCGATTCATTTTCTGGGCGAGCCGTAATCATAGATGTAGCGTTGTTGATGCACATACCGAGAGTAATACGGTCTTGAGTCGTCATTGGTCCTGCCTTTTGTCCGATGAACAGATTCTTACCATCAGGAGTAGTGAGTGTGATTTTAGCCTTCTCTTCAGGCACGAAACCATATCCGATTCCGCTTGGAAGGTTGTCTGCTGCCTTAAACTTGCCAGCAAAGCGTCCACGAAGGTCAATCATTCCGATTTCGCCACGAGGGTTGCTTTTATCATTCGGTCCACGCAGATAGTAGCGGAGGGTATCACCCTTCTCATATACTTTTGCGTCATATCCTGCTTCACAATTTACATCTATTTTTACCATGTCTATTTCTCCATATCTCCCGTATTGGGGCTGTAAGATTACATTGGGAGATTACCTATTTAACTATGCACATTATGGTAACCATTTGCGCCGCAGAGAACAAACGCTATTACTATTGTTTGTAATTTTAACTATTTAGGCTTTCGGTGGGTCGTTAAGAAATGTAGGTTAAACTTGATATAGTCAAGAAAACAACTAATATGTAGGCGGAGGAAAACCGCATGATAATGAAAACAAAAGTATGGAATGAAGTAACCACCAAAGATAACGGACAATGGATTGGAGAAATTTGGGTTAGAACAGCACAAGGAGCAATGTTGTTTGACACCGTAATTGATGATGATAGAACAATGTTTTATCATTGGTTAGAATTTTATACGAATACAGCAAGAAAATGCTTAGATAATACGATGGACTTTGATGAAGCATCAGCGTGTTATTTGGGTGAGATGGCATGACGCATGGAAAATGTCGTTGTAAATCTGGACACAAAGTAGTTTCCTGGTCAGAGAGGGAAATTGATGATTGGCTTTACGATTTGGGTTACCAAACTATTTATGAGCCTGAAGTCCCGACTGAAAAAGGGAAATTGATAGCAGATTGGTTGATATTACCACAAAAAGGCATAGATAAACCAGTTATTATTGAATACTGGGGACTATTAAGGGAAGATAATAGAGCAGGGTGGGTAGAAAGTAGATTGCCCAGATATAAGGAAAAGAAAATCTACAAAGAAAATTTGTATGAATCATTGGAAGATTACTATTATGTGGCGATTTACCCTACCGACCTTGAAAATGGTATTGACATGATAACAGAAAAATTAGATATTCTTAAGTAACAATAACATTAAGTTAATTTTATGAGTTTGCCTGAACCCATTAACTGGCTTCATATGAGTGCTCCAAAGTATATTTACTTAGTTACAAGTCTGGCACATCACGGAGAAAATAAATTCCCTCGTAATCCAGAACCACAACAAGGACTTATTGGCGAATTTTGGGACTTAAAACGATATGAGTTTTTTACTGATAAGACAGAAGCAAACGAAAGAGCCAAACAAATTTGTTGGCCTGATGATTTAGTAGAAGAAGTAGTGAATACTAATCTTGATGGAAAAGTTAGAATTGACTCTACAAAAATAAAAAACCTTAAAATCAAAAATGCCCATATAGCGAGAGGAATGGTAATTGTTTGTAAATATGGAATTAGGAGTCCCTATAATAGTAAAGATTGGGTAAGGCAAACTTATGTGATTAGGGTTAGAAATACTTATCCAAGATAATACTAATTACCTGCATTTACCCCAATAAATGATAGCCACTCAATATCAAACATATCGGCAGGTTCAAACACCCAATCGTGTCTGTTCCCTCTGGTTACTTTTTTACAGTTGATTCCCGTTTGCTTACTTTTGGTGATTTCTTCTTTCGGTAGCCAACCTTTTAGAGTTAGTTCGTTTTGTTCCCTATTGATTTGAGCATACAAATAAATGTCAAACTTTTCTTCTTGAATCCACATCACATCACTAAATGTTGTCTTTAAGTCAATACTGCGCTCATGAATTACAAAGTCAGGGTCGTTCCAGCCTTGTTTGTTGAATTTTACCCACTTAAAATCAACACCTGTCTTTTCTAAGTAATCATTCAGAACCATTTCTCCCAGTAATCCAATGTAATTAGTATCACATTTGAATTTATTGTAGGTTTTTTGAGCATCAAACTCTTGCTGTTGCTTTTTGGCTGCCAAGAGTTGTTCTAAACTAATGGGAAGTTTTAATTCTTTCATTTAATCCAACCTTATTTCTCTCCACTCTACTTTTCCAGCCTTAACCAAATCCCTAATACGGCGTTGTTTAGTAGTTAGATTGGACTTCCCTGATTTAACATCCAACATAACAATATGTCCTTCTGCTAAGTTTTGTTCTTTGTTATCAAACCAATTGAATACTAAATAATCAATCGGCTGACCTAAGAAACTCCAATCTTTTGAATCCCAAGTTGGGTCAATATCAGGATGTTCCAAAAAAGGACACCATTTTTCTAATAACTGACCTCGTTGCGTATGTGCTGACGCAGCCCTACCCTTTTGTTTCTTCATCTCACTCGTCATGAGTAAAAAATCTTGCTGTAAAATCTCAATCTCGCTTTCCAATCCCGAGTTGGTCTGTCTAAGCGTGTGGATTTCACCTAAGTAATCGTTTAACATAGCCTCCATTGTATCTGAAGATTGCGCCATTTGTAATTCTACAATCTTCAAATCTGCTTCGTGTATCGCTTGCAGGTGTTCTTTAATCTTAAGCCAAAGCCATAAAATGACTCCACCTAATACTCCAAACGCTATTTCTACCCACATACACAATCTGTGTGTTATTACCTATTTAATACATAGGATAATTCATATAGCAAGAGCCATAATCAATCATTATGAGATTACCTCCCGCCATAAATTGGTTACGCTCTTATAATGCGCCAGGAGATTTACTTGTTACTTTCAAAGACCCCCATTCCTCAACTGAAATTTTTCTTCCCCCTGAAAAACGCACAGGATTTCGCCAATGGACTCAAGAACAACAGTATTCACAAATCTTATCTCCAGACTCAATGAGGGATTTTTTATACGATTTGATAGATACTTGGTTGGATAGTTTGGAACTCCAAACCGTAAAAATACAAGTAAGGGATGAAGATGGTGATTTTGTATCTAATGCCTTTGGTGGTGGCAGCAACTTGCCAGAAGTTTATGAAGAACAAGAAAGATTAGTTGGCACGAGATTGAATGGCACAGGAATTTTTATTAAAGGATTAGACCTTTCTTCAACAGAGGATGACATCGGAATACAGTTTAATTGGTTAAAACAGAACACCGATATAGAAGGTTTAAGAGAAAAGTTCCACTCAATAATAGAATCTCACATCAGTTTGCCGCTCCAGATATCAAAAATAGACATTTATATTAGTGAAGACCTGCCCCAAGAGAGTTGGAGGGATAAAAAACAATCAACCCATATTGAAGCAAGGCCCCTCAATAGTGTAGATTTGACAGAATTCTTCAAACTAACTAACTAAGTCGCATTTGGTTGCTCATATAATCATACCAATAGATACTACCTGATGTGTGCAAGTATTTAGCATCATAGTCATAAATTGCATTGGCGATAGTTTTAATGTTGTAAATCTCATGTGCCGAAGCCTTACTATCATACGAACCTAAGTTGTCTAAGGTTTCTCGCCCATCATTTCCAATACAATCCACAGGATTACTCCATGATTCATTAGGCGACCACGAGCGTAAATGGTATTGTTCAGTTACGCCATGTTGTTTCCAACAATCTACCCCATAATCAATGATGATTAACGACTTATTTCCCATAAGCATACCTCATTGGGGCGCAGTTGGGCTATCAGGGTTGATATTAAGTGTGGTGCAGATTTCCTTATAGCGATTCCTAATGGTTACCTCGGTTACTCCAGCAGCCATGGCTACATCTCTTTGGGTGCGAGTAATTCCTTGAATGCGTGTTGCCAGATATACTGCCGCAGCAGCCAATCCTGTTGGTCCACGACCTGTTCCCAATGCACCTACTTGCTCATATCCCAAAATTCTTGAAGCCAATGCTTGTGTCGGTGCATCAAGTTGAAGTTGCGAACTAAAACGAGGAACATATTCCGCAGGAGGAGTCGGCAAAATACGAATTCCCAAATCCTTCATCACACGCTTATAGGTGCGACCAATTTCTTTACGACCTGTGCGAGAATGTTGTCCAATCTCATCCAAAGTGCGACTCATATTGTTAAGTCGGCATGAAGCGTGAATACAGGCTGCGACTACACCCTCAATACTACGACCACGAACCAATTTGCGTTCTACTGCTCGCTTGTAAATCCTTGCAGCATTTTCACGAACAGGACGAGGAAGCGACATTTGAGAGCCTAATCTATCCAATTCATTCAATGCAGTTACCAAATTTCTCTCTTTGGCATCACGAATACGGGTTCTTTGATGTTGTCGGCGAAGTCGGTTATACTTACGGCGTTGTGAGGAACTTAGGCGTTGCCCTGTTCCATCACGAATAGCAGGAGCCATTTCCGTAGTCAATCCTCCATCGTGATAAAGGTCTGACTTAGGCATTCCCCATCGTTCCCCATCTGCGCCAGAGCCATCGGCAAATACTCGGTTATCTTTGCCCAAATCAACTGCCCATTCTGTCATTACCAATCCACAATCATTACAATGTGGTTCATCGGCTTGAAAGTTAATATCCTTAGAGCCACAATCGCCACAAATGTAAGCATCATATTGATTGGGGTCATTTTCTTGCTTCTGTTTTTCTTCCATATCTTTCTCTCCTATCCATACGATGTAACGATTACCTATTTAAGCATTTACTTATCTTTAAGTAGTGATTTGCTCAAAACACTTAGAAATCCCCAGCCTGTATCTTTGGGTTTCTTCACCCATCGGACTCTCCAGTTTTTAGATTCTGCCCAATACATCACATAATCTGCTTCCATAGGTAAAACCTTAGTTATTTTGAAATCTAAATCTTTAACTTCCGTTTTCATCGGCACTTTCTTCCAATTACCTTTTTCGGCATCCCATCGCTTCCATGCAGTTTGCCCATCTTCAAACAAACGGAATATATCTATGCGTTTGATTTTCTGACCTTTCTTAAAGGCGACCATTTTGCCCGATTTGGGTTTAGATTCTTTCTTTTTCTTAGCCATGTTATTTACCCCACACTATTTGATAGGCATCTGGTAATGCTTTTACCATCCACAAACCTACGGTTGCATAAAAAAGTGGTATAATTACCTCAAGCACTATTGTTCACCTGTTTGTTATAAGAGATAAGGTGCTTTTGCTCCTCTTTAACGGCACGATACGAACCTTCAATCGCATACCAATTATCAGCATCTTCGTAATTGTGTTCTTCCACATACTCTTCCACATGAAATGCAGGAATAATCAAATGAGGCCACTTATTTCCATTTCTTTGCTTACGGCGAAGTAGTGCATATCGGATTTTTGGATACATCCTTTCCAATTGCCTTACGGCGGCACTTATTCGCACATAGGTCTTTCCATTTTCTGTGTGCTTGCTATCTTCCAAACACTTCTTAAAATATCGTTCTGCTTTTTCTTCCATTTGGTTCATTGTTGTCCCCTCATTAGTTCCTAACTATCCACCATATATAAAGGCTACGATTCTTCCTCGCAATCATAACATTCATCATAAACTTCAAATTCAGCCAACGCAATAAAGAAATCACCTGGTTCGGGAGATGTAATATCATCACTACCATTACTTTGGATTTCCACCGTGATGTTTCCACCACTAACATTTGTTAGATTTATTTGATAGACCTCCATACTATAATTCAGAACGGTAGTAAATATGGTTTCATTATCATAAGTCAAAGTATAATTAACATAACCTTGTTCCCAGAGCAAGGGTTCATGAAAATAAGCACTTAATTCTAATGTGATATTAACATCACAACCGATGGTATGATTTTCTAAGGACATCATAGATATATTACCTACGCTCATGGGTGCGGCGTTCCAGTATTGGTATGAGTGATTATCCCAACCTTCCTGAACCAATATGATTTCACCCACTTCTGCCTTTTTGGTTTCGGAATCGCTTTCCAAACATCCCGCCATTGATAGCAATAATGCTAAGGCAATAACCATCAGTTTTTTCATTCCAAATCACCGTCATTAGACCGTAGCACACGGAATGGAGCAGAACGGTGATAATTTTTATCCTTACGACCAATCAACTTCACAGGATGGCTACGATTTCTCGCAATTGTTCCAATGATTTCATCACCCAATTCTCGGAAACGATTATCGCTTCTCAATACGAATGTAACTCTGCGTGGGCTTGGAGGATAACGACCTCCACGACCCGATGACTTTAACATATCTGCTATTTCAGTAGAAATCATGGCTCTTTCCGCCAACATTTCATAGACCACTTCAACCCATAAATTTGCTCTTATTGCCATGATACCACCTACTCAATCAAATCTCCGTATTTATTTTTCAGCAAGAGATACTCCAACGCTTTGATATGTTTGCAGTTTTCTCTGCGACCACGAATGCGGAAATCCTGACAGTTGCAGGTGTATCTATCTCCCCAATTTACTACTTGGTATTGCTTATTGCTACTTTGACTTTGGACAATCCAAACATCTTCTGATTTTCTGGTTACGCCATTGGCTAATGCAATGGTTCTTGCTTTTTGATTCCGACTCATCGTTCTCTCCTCTAAGTAGGAGTAGTGCGATAACCTATTTAACCTTTGACTTCAAACCCCGAAATCATCATATTAGAGCCATTTCCACGACTAAAATGTTCACAAATAGTATTGCTGCTAAAACAGTAAAAAGCCATTTGCCCGCATTTCCAGAGTTATCCGACTTTTCTTGCGGAGGTTCATAGGTTTCCCAACCAGCCATAACCTCACTATTCCGTTTTACTATAAGAATCTTCTCTGGCTCTCAATTTTGCTAACATCTCGTTAATAACTCTTTGTCGCCAAGTCATCAGCAACCCACCATACTATCGTCCCTGCCGAAATACATTCCACATGATTTACAAACTAATGTTTCTCTATCTACATCACATCTGCGTGTGCAAGGTCCGCCATATTGAACATATTCTGTCATAAAATCACCTGTTAGACATTACTACGACTCGGCGAATATCCCACCAAATCACTTCATCTCCACCAATGCGTTCAAAACCTTTCATTATTTCATCAAAATGCAATTCTGCCTCTTCCCGACTTCTAAAAATTATTTCAGAAATTTCAGGAATCAAAGATTCCGTCATCCACATTAGTAAATATCCACTCATTCCCACTCACCTGCAAATTCTGGAGAGAAACCACCGTTTTCGGTTGGGTCTTTTAGGCTCACAAATGCAGTTTCCTTAATCTTTTCATTCCAATTGTCCAAGCCTTCGGCTAAATCTCCTAAAAAGTTTGATAGCATTTCCTTGAGAGCATCTCTAATTTGACCCATTTCGGCGATTTTTGACAAGGCTCTACGGTTGGTGCTACGAGTGCGACCTCTAATTTGTTCAAAGAAAGCCTCCCATCCAATTGAATTGGCTTCTTGAAAGTCAAAATCATTAGCAACCACAGCCATGTGAAAATCTAAAAGTAATTCACAGATAGATTCTTCTTCCATAATACCTTCCATGACCATAATTGACTTAACCCATTCCATAACTCCATCGGGAAGTTGGTCTTCCGCAGGTTCGGTGCAAAGTAATTGAGCATCACCCTCCTCATCTTGACCTAAAAGATATGCACCTGCGATAAATGGTTTTTCAGTAACTTCGGGAATAAAGCCAATCACAGGAACAATAGTTGCTTCCTTCCAATTAGAAATGTTTCCTTCTCTTGCAGTATCTCTAATTTGTTCTTCCAAACCGTTTTGCATCATTTCTATAAATTGACTCTTCATTGATTCCATTTTCGCTCTCTCCAAGTTTAACTATTATGTATTACCTATTTAAGCATTGATTTATGCTAACATAGAAGCCCCGACCAAGGCTGTTGTTCCCAAAACCTTAGCACCGACTAACTTTTTTGAAGTATCAAGTGTTCCCATAGTGTATAGTCCAATAACTATGGCATCAATAACTAAGATAGTTACAATAGAATTCGGTATTCCAAATGTTTTTCCTTTCATTTTTATTCACCTTATAGTATCTGTATAAATCCACTACGATTATTTTGGTTATACGCCGCCGAACCTAAAGTTAGGAGTAAGTATTGGTATTGTTCGTATCTTCTACGACCTCCTCCAGACCTTTGGCGACTTTTTCTACTTGCTTTTCCATAAAATCTTGCCCTAAATCTAACTCCTGGTCTAATTCGGGAAGCGAAATCATCCGCAGCCATACCATAAAGATTAACAAAACCTACGGTGCAGTTCGGATTTTCAGGAAATCCAACAGGAAATCTCAAAATTGAATAAGTTATGTCCACAGGACCAACTTCCGTAAATTGGTCAGTTCTTCCACAGCCTGGACATCTGTTACCGTAACCTGCTGCACTCTGTCTGACACTTCTAACCCAATTAACACCACAATTTGTGCAAGTTAATCTCATTTCTTGTCCACGACCTTCCGATTGCTGTGGACCATTAACATATCGGAAGTCAGATGCATCTCTTCCATCAGTTACGATATATTCTAATTCAGGAAGTAACCCTCCGAAATGATTTCTGCGAGGATTCCATGAATTTCTTTCATCTCTTTTACTGGCTCTTAATTGTTCCACCCATTCTGCGGCTGGACCCCAACTTCCACAAGAAGGGTTTTCAAAATCATAAGGTGTTCCTGCGTATGAACTTAGGCGGGAAGTAGGTCTAACAACTTGGGATGGCCCTTCCGAAATACGATTTATCCCTCTGGAAGCACCAGGTTGTATATAATTTACAATAACAGTAGATTGTAGCATCTCTTTCATTACATCATACTGCATAGATATGATTTGAACTTCCAACTATTTGAATGCTTACAAAATTTTCCAATGCTGTCTTGCGATACCAATTGATTTTACACCCTCAAAATCCATGTTTTCATAATGTTCCAAGAAATCCTTCCACAATACATAGTATGAATTTCCTCCGATTTTTGCACAAGGATTCATTTTTAGGCTACTTTGATAACCAATTACAGCCATTCTCTTAAATTCTTGGACACTCATCACATAAAAACCATTGTGCAACTTGACATTTTTGAGCCATTCTTGATGAAAATCTACGCTACTGCGAGTTTTAGCCTTTTTAGAACTCTTGCCTTCCATTTCTTGCGGTTCATTTCTTAAGTCATGACCACAACTGGTGCATTTAACATATCTTTCTCCATCTTTATCAACAGCATATTCCAAATCAAAGCAAAAATCTTGATATTTTAGGCTCCACTTAAGTTTCGGTTCGCCCCATTTCGCATCCCATTCAGTTAATTCAGAACATTGAGGACAAAAAGCAGTAGTTGGGACATAGTTTTTACTACGACCTCGTTGCTGTTCAAAACCTTGTGATTCTGAAACAGGCTCATATTTTTCCATGCCAGAAGCAGCCTCGCCAGGGACAACGGTTACTTCTTCCATAACTTCCGATTAGGTAATCACTTATTTAACTATTCGTCTAACATCCACATTATTTCCATAATATACAAATCAAATAATGCAAAACAAATCCAACAAGGTTGTTTCTCGCAAATGCAAACTTGGCGATATGACCGCATAACTATCATCTGGCATAATTTCTATCTAATGCTCTTTTCTCACGAATTTTGTTTCTTCTTGTTGTTTTCCTATATTTATCTAAACATTTAAGAGATTCTCTAAATGGTAAATCTTTTATTTCAGGATTAAGGAAGTATTTTCGGTGTGTATGTCCTGCATAACCATCCATTGCCTTCCCATCTTCATGCAACACTAAGTTTTTTGCCGCTAAAGTTCTGATTCTCATAGAGGCTTTATTATAGTTCATTGGCGTTCCATGCATTTCTCCCATTTTAGCAATGTCCCTTGCAGATAGAGTTTTTCCATCGTGAACTTTTAAGATTAGCATAATAGAATAGTATTTTCTGATACCTTGTGCTTCCAAAGAGCAATCTATTCCGCAGAAAGAGCCTTGATTCATTCTTTTTCCATAACGATACTCATAAGTTATGCCGCACCAATTACAGTTTCTTTCCAAAATAGGTCTTAAGCCTGTGATGATTTTGGTTTCTCTTAACAAATAGCAATACTCGGAACAAAAAGAAGGATACATACTTTCTCGGTATCTTTCCGAACATGAATAGTGGCTGCACTCTTTCATGTATTAACTATTAACTATTACCTATTTAATCTTAGGCCACTTATTTAGAGGACAATCTTGAGATACCATTTGCGCCTTCATTTTCATATTACATCCGCAGATATTACAAAAACTTCCCATCAGTTTCCTCTTTAGTTCAGGACAAGCCCTACAAATAGCCATTCTTTCATCATACATTTTGAGTTTAGACATTGCACCACTACCCGTAATTAACCCATTAAGTTATTTAACTCTTCTTCATTACTAAACCGAGCGAAATAGAATTGGTCCATATCCATACTTCCATACCTTATGTTTTTTATCTTTGAAAAACCATATTGATAAATTCTCTGCGCTAAGGTCTGGTTTTCTTCCACACCCCTCTCATTATTAAAAATAATTTCATAACTTGTTCCATTTCTGGTAGTATCTGCAATCAGACCACTAAATTCAGGGATAGGTTGTAGAGATATTAAATTTAATTTGTATTCGTATTCTAAGTCGCTATGTTTTTCTTCATCATAAATTTCCAAAGGATTGTCCTCATCATCGTGCTTCATCTCCTTATGAGTGAGAAAGGCTCTAAAATCAGTCATCATCAGGTCAAAACCAGATTGAATGGCCCATACTTTGAAGATTTTATCTCCATTCAAGGATGTGGCGTTGGTATAAGTGTCATTATATCCATAATCTACACCCACTTCCCAATAACCCATCGGCTGTTGCCGATAGAAGTTAATAATGGGTAGCAGGTTCTCCATAATCTTAATAGTAGGCTTTTGGTATATTAAGTTTCCTCAAAGATAAGTTGAAATAGTCGGGGAGCCGAACATATATCATGCGTTTGTTCCAAGCCAAAACAGCAAGAGGGTTGTCACTCCTTGATGAAGGTCTTAGTGCTGGAGGTAAGTTCTTCGGTAAAAATGCTAAATTAGTTGATGATATTGCTCTCAACCCCTCCATGATTAAGGGATTAAAATGGACTAAAGGTGGAAACAAGGCTGATTTATTAGCAGAATTGACTACCAAAATGGATAGTGCGGTTACTGGTCAGATGGGAAAGTGGCAGGGAAGATTAACAAAAGCCGCAGGAAAGGTTGATAATGGAAGTTATGCCAATCTTGTTGTTAGGCAAGGGGAAGAAGTTTCTACATATGCCTCCAAAGTTATTGATGATTTAGGATTACCAGCACGATACTCTGGTGATTTGAAAGCCACAATGAACCGTATGATGAGCGATATGTGGGAAAATGGAACTAAAGCCAACGCTAAGGCACAGATTGGTGCTACTGATAATATCGTTGCTACCGTTGCTAAAGGTTCTGATGAAGCAGTTCCTATCGTTTCGGCTGGTGCTGCAAAGGCTCCAAGTATGTTAAGTAAAATTGTTAATGGTTCTGTGACTTTTGGCAAGGGGGCTGCTAAAAGACCTATTACTTCTTTAGTAGTCCTCGCTGGAGTGGGATATGTTATTGGGTGGGAAATTCCATTTGATATAGTTGGTGGCGTTGTTAAAACTTTAGAGAACATTGGATTTTTACCTGATGGAACTATGAATGGACTCGTAGCCATGTGGGGTAGATTGAGAAACATTATTACCATCGTGATATTTAGTGGTCTGATTTATGTCACTTACAAAGTTAGTAGTGCTGTGTTTGGAGTTGCCAAAGTTGCCAAAGATGTAGTAGATACAGCCACAGATATTGTCCCCGATGGAGAACCAACGGGGGCTTAGGCATTGATAGAAAAGCCTGACAAAGTTAGTAGCGGTGAGGAAATCACCGAAATGTCTGCCCTTTCAGGTGTTGCAGGTTCTGATAAATTAAATTTTTTGGGAATTCCTGTAACTTCTGGCACAGTTCCTATCGCTAACGCCATTACAGAATTAAGAGATGCAGCAGAAGGTCCTACTCAATACTGCCATACAGCCCTTGCTACTAAATTATCTCATGTTAATGAAATCGGAAAGGAAACATCATTCACCAAACAAGGCGATGCTTTTGTCTATGATTTAGGAAATCCTGATTCACGAAATGTATTTAGGTTACAAGTTTCTACAATTAGTGGAAATGCTGATGGAAACGATTTTGAACACAAAGGAAGAGGAGATAGAGTTTATGTTAAGATGTATCAATCTAATATCCATTATGTTACTTCCTTAATGATGAAAGTTTTAGAAGAATCTGATACCCCACTATTTTTGATGGAAAATGAGGATTTGTTGATGCAAAAAATTAAGCCATTAGTAGATGATGATAAATTATTAAGTTTAGTTTATTCTGAAGAGTTGAGGACGGACAGCGATGGTTACCTTTCCAAAGACATTATCATCCCAGATGACTGGTTACCCACCCCTATATTTTTAACTGTGGGTTATGGCTATGACCGTAGAGAAGAACTAAGTGGTGGAGAAATAAAACAGGCAGCCATGGAAATGTGGGTAGGAATTGTATTAGAAGTTTTAGTTTTCTCATTAGTTTGCGCTTTAATGCCTCCTCTGTGTGTAGGGTATATGGGATTAGGAGTTTTGGGTGTTGGTGAAATAGCCTGGGCAGTTGCAGAAATGGCTGACAAAATGCCATTAGGAGGAGAAAATAACTATGGCTGTTGGTTTGGAGAAGGACCCTTGCTACATACTTACGGTATCAACTATAAAACCGACATTGGAGAAGTTATGGGTAAATTATCAGGTAGCCAACAAGATTTTCTTAAGATGTTAGAAGATGAGAAAAAGCAACAAGATAAAAATGCTCAATTATTAGGTGGTGCCATTGTCGCTGCTATTGTTATTGGATTCGGGGCAGCCGCAATGTTCGGAGGGAAATAGATGCCAGTTGAATTGAGTGACTTAAACCCCGTAGAAACAATGGAAGAAGGCTTGCTGAAAGCCTACAATGAAGATAAATCTCAACTTGGAGAACACGCCATTTGGGAAGAAGATACTTTTTCAGTATTGAAAGGTCCATTCGCTACTAATACAGATGACTTTTGGAGTTGTGATACTTATCATGTTTATTCAGTAGCCACTACCTTGCCCCATCAGACCGCAGATAATCTTAAGTTATGGAAAAACGACATTTTAGTTGGTTTTAAGTCCAGCGATACCAGCGGCTGGAACTGGGACGAACTAATTGGAGGTTCAGGAGGTTTATGGGGTGACATGGATTGGAAATACTCAAGTGCTCATAAAATTATCTTTAGCATTAAACACACAGATGAGAAGGGTAGAACTTCTTATCCTGTTTATCGCCACACATTTGAAGGCGGAACTATGAACAATGGTATTCGTTATGTTTCATTTTATCCTACCAAGATTGGAAAATATACTGTTATTATCAACAGAGTAAAATCTGCTGGTGGTTGTGATATTCCTTACGAGGGCCGTCCTAACTTTTTATCTTATGATTTAGAATTTGGTCCTCCTGATGAGGGCGATATTCCTGATGGTATGGACATTGATATTGATGCCTTGAAAGATGATTACTCCGCCTTTTTAGAAAATCAACGCTTCCTCCAAGAAAACACTACTGACCCTGTGCCAGTTACACAATTAGTTGGTGTCGCAATTGGAATTACCATCTTAGCCTACGGAATCTCTGCTTATCTATTCAAATAAGTGTTTATGGCGTGACCAAATCTCTGACATCGGGGAAGTTGGTATCTTTTTCCCATCCCATCGCTCTGTTTCCCACTTGAATAAAATATCTGCTATCTCATAAGGCGATGAAAACTTGCTATTATTTAATTTATCAATTTCAGATTCAGACAAAGGCCAAACAGGAAGTCCAGTTTTACTATTCAGAGAATAAGGACAGCGAATAATTCCCTGACGGTGCGCTGGTGCCAAATCATAACGATAAAGTGGTTCTTCAGTTGCTAAGATTGCTATTTTTTGAATAACTTTGCGATATTCTTTCCCTAACTCACGCAAGGGGTCCCTTTGTTCTACCGTCCGCAGAGTTACGCCGCTCAATTTCTCTGCTTCTTCAGAATACAACCAAACATGAAAACCCTTACTTCCAGAAAATACGATTTCTGGGTTATATCCTGAATCGCACAAATGGGTGTATATTTTGTAAGCGATATTCCACGCTTTTCCTAAGTTTTCGTCATCAATATCCCACACCATATCCTTGCCTTTCCAAATCTTATGGTATTTCTCTAACCCAATCGCTGCGGGGTCTAAGTATTGCTTCCACAATTCTGCGTATTCTTCCCTTTCGGTTTTGTTCCAGTTATCTGCATTTCGCTCTCTTAATCTTGGAGGAAGTTGCACTTCAGACCAATCAATTAAGTTAGTTCCCACATAAACTGAAGTGGGTCTTTTCTTGGCTCCCAATATCTTTAACCATTTTAGGGTATCTTCAGAATGATTGATTCTACATTTGCGAATACCAAATTCACCAATTTCTGAATCATTAACCAACCATTTAACTTCCTTGCGGCGAGCCTGATTCCAAATTGCGGTGCCAATTTCCCGCCGACTATACCACTCCATGAGATTAAATAGAGTTATTACCTATTTAATAACTTAGCAAACATAGCCATGGCCTTTTCTTCCGAAATAATGCCCAAGCGAATGTTGGTTTCTAATTCTAATAAAGCATCTTGTAATCTTGCTTCCTGCATCATGACTTCCATCATCATTACTTTTTCTACTGTTCCAGCCTTATTCCATCCTTTTGGTGCTTTAACCATAGCATTAAATTCTTGAACTTCTCTATTTTCGGCTTCCATAGCGAGTTTCTGCTCTCTTGCTTTTTTCCTTTTTGCCCAATCTATGAATCTTTGTCTTTTTTCTACGGTGTTGAATCTTGTTCCTCCAACTCCTATCAACTGTTCTTGAGTAAGTAGTGAATAATCTTGCCCTTTTCTTTTAGGTCTTTGTTGTTGTAATCTTTGTGCCAAACTCATCGTTCCTTCGGCTCTGCGCTCTGTGGGTGGACGGAAGTTCTTGCCTAATATCTCATAAATCTCTTCTTCGGTTGCACCACCAAGATATTCATTAGTTTCTCTGTCAAAAATACCATATTCATTAAGTTTCATACCACGACTTTTCGCCGACCTACGAATTCCTATGTTATACCCAGCAGGTCCAGTAAAATACAATAATGCTGCTCCTTTAGCACGAGGGGTAGTAGTTCTAACATCTACTTTAACTCCATCTATTACCATTTGTGTTTTCTTTTCTCCTACCCAATTAACTGCGGTATATTCACCTTCCAAATCTTCCACAATTTGAGGAAGTGACATACGAGGTTTCAGAATAACTACAATGTCCAAGTCACCAGGGTCTTCCCTTCCTCTGCGGTAACTTCCGCAGACATCTATTGAATCGCAATAAGGTTGTAATAAGTTAATCATTTTTGTTGCTAAAGCCTCTGCTTGCGGTCTGGTCATCCGCTCCTCTTCAGGTCTATCTTCAGCATTGAAATTTTCTGCCATTTTATTATCTCCTACTTTAGTAATTAACCATTTATCTTGCTTCCAATGACTTAGGTTCCAGGTTCCACGATATTTTCCTGATAATATCTTAAACTTCCAGTTACTTGAACTTTTTCTTATGGTTTCGTATCTACCGCTGGTGTCAATCTTGACATCTCCTGCGCCATAACCTTCCTTTATAGTCCCTTCCCACTTACCATATGCCATGGAATGGTCGGAAGTTTGTATTGCTAAATGCCTTCCTGAAGTTGGCATACCCTTCGGAATTGCCCAAGATTTTAGGACTCCATCATCTTCCAATCTTAAATCAAAATGTAATCCTGCTTTTCTGGCATTGTGTTCGTGAACCATATAAAACTTAGAGTTATCAGATTCTGCATTCATCATCATTACTCTTGAATCCTTTTCAGCCATTAACCACGGTTGTCTTCCACCCTCCCCATCTATGAAAACTAATTCCAGAAATGGTTTTTCATCCCTCAAATCTATGGCTTCATCAGGGTCGCCACCCACTCCAGCAATTTGAGTTCGGGTAGCAGGATAACGGTCAATTTCTGCTAAATGCTGTCCTGAACCACATTTCCAACAACTCATAGGTCCACCCACTTAACTCTCAAGTTTTGTTTCCCTCCACAGGAATTTCCATCTTCATCCATACAATCGTTCATTATCTTACCGCAGTTAAAACATTTTGAAAAGTATGCAAAATACCAACTTTTCATATATTTTGATGACTCATTTATTTCCGACTGGATAAAATCAACTATTTCTTGTTTAGTATAGTGTTTTAGTGCTTCTTTAGAGATAGCAATCTTAGTTGATGCTCCATTTGCGGTTACATAACCTGCTAATTCTAATCGGTCTGGAGAATAACTCATCTCTTCAGCCCCCCAGTAATAGTGAGGAACTCTTGGTCTGGGTCTGGGTTTGGGTGGGCATCCCTCTTCATCACATTCTTCACAAATGTATGCTCTACAAGAGCCGCACTTACAAGAACCCCAACATCTTTTTCGGCAAAACATCTTCTTACACAATACACAGAATGTCATACTTTCATAATCTTCGTGTGTTCCACAAACATGGCAGTTTTCTTGAGTATAATCAATAGTTTCGGCATTCATTGTGGCAGATTTTTTCTTGGCCCAGTTGACTCCTGCGCTGCCACCCCACAAATTCCAAGCAATAGTTCCTGCTGTTGGCCCTCCATCTGGCATCTTTTTAGAAGGTTTATTGTTTTTACGGTGACGATTAAAGGCTGACATTCTGCGAACATCGTGACGACTTACTTTTCCAGAAGCAATCTTACGAGCACGAGTAACTCCTGAATCAATTCCTTGAGATTTAGCCTCTGCGGGTGACAATCCACCTCTACCCCACTTTTTTCTTTGACTTAATCCTTTTTTCGCAGCCTTAATTGCCGCAGCAGGAGGAGTATAAGTTTCTGCATCAAAATCATCATATTCCCAATTGTATTCAGGTTCATCTCCACTATCTTCATAATCCACAGGTTCTACTAATGGGATTACGCCATAGTTATTCCAATGAGTTGAGAAATAATCGTTACTTCCCTCAATAATATCTTCTTCCTCACCATTTCTGACAATCTTGGTAGTTCGCACAATATAATGATTACAATCAGGTGAGCAAGTAGGAACAGGTTCAAATTTTTCAATAACGCCTTCAAAATAAAAGTCATCTCTCAAAATTTCCTTCCCTATAATAAAGTCATAGGAACGAATCGTGCTACCAATAGGAATAATGTCACTTTCTTCCAAATCTTCCGACTCAAATACATAGTGCTCAGGCGAATCTAATTCTAAGGGATAATCAGATGGGTAGTTCATATAATAATTTGCACATTTTGTTGAACAAAATAGTTTGAAACCAATAGGAGTTGGGTAACCCATCTTACAATTGGGCTTCCCACAAGTATTACAATCTTCCATTCGTTGAAAGTTATTCAGGTAATCGCCCCCATTTCTTCCAAAAATCTAACAACAGCAGGTGGTCGTGAGCATGAAAGAAACAGTTGCAGGAATCGTGTATCTCATAATTAAGATAATCTTGAAGTTGTTCCCCAGTTAGAATTTTACCAGTTCTACGGTCAAGATACTTGTTAGGATAGTCCATAACTCTCACCTATCTTTGAACAGGTCTGCCTGACAACCAATTATCTGATGCTTGTTCAGGGTCACCACCCACTCCAGCGATTTCGTCAGGTGAGGCAGGATAACGAGATATTTGATGCAGATGTTGTCCCGAACCACATTTCCAACATGAATTAAACACTTGATTGCCGTCTGCGGTTTCTGCGGAGAATGATTCTGCATCTTTGTGAGAACATCCACATTCTGCACAAAATTCTTCTGCATTATGGTGTTCTTCATTTATTTCATCTCTGGCCCATTGAACAAAACTTAATTGTCCATTAGCATGACGGTGAGCAGGTTCATCTTCAAACTCTTCTTGGCTCCATTTTTCAAAACTTACATTTTCTCCATGAGTTCTAAGTTCATCATCTGCCCAATCACGGAAAGATTCGGCATCGTATTCTACTGCCACATGGCGTAGGTGGTCCCGTTCCGACATATCTGTGGAGTAGCACACATCACAGATAATCATATCATCTGCGGAAGTATAAAGTTCGTCCACATCAGTCAATTCTTCACAGGATTCACAAAGCCTCATTTTAATTCCATCGGCTTCTTCGGCATCCAAATACTTGAAAGTTCCAGTATCTACTACTGTCCAGCGAATTACACAAGTGTCACAATCTGCTGTGCCGTCATCATCAATTTCACAATGATAATCACAAACAGGACAATGGATTACATTATCTGGATGGTCATGCGCTTCAAAATTTTCTGCCAAACGATTCAGGGCTTTATCTGTTTCCCATTGTTGAACGAATTCATTCCACATTTCTGCTTCTTCATCTCGGTCCTCATAGGCTCTTTGATAATCAAGCCAATCCTGAAACATTCGCATCTTCCGAAGTTGAATAGCAAGGCTCATATATTTAATAAAGCCCCACGACTATATCAATTTAATGTTGGTTTTTTATATCTACGACTATTGCAGCGTGAGCCATCGTTTTTGTGGTGCATACTTAAGATGGGCGAAAGCGAATAGAAAGTTTTACTTAATCCACCACTTGTGAGCACCCGAGCATAAATAGAATTGTGCTTTCTTAAGGCTGTTAAAAGTTGTCGCCGAGAAGGTAAAACATGGTGATTATTAGCAGCAATAAACTGATTTAACAATTTTTTACCATCCATTGCCTCATCATCTTGTTCCAATACCTTAACCGCAAACGAAACGAACTCTTTTTCTGCCTTTCTCAATCTGCTCATAATTATAGTATTATTGAGGACCTATTTAACACTTAGGCACCTTAAGTATAAATAACTGTAAAGATAAACTCATACCATGCCTACGGATGTGGACGACATAGAGATTGAGGATGTTGAGGAGGCTCTATTGAGGGCTGAAGAACTTGCCGAAATCACAGGTCGTAAGAAAACTGATATTGTAGCCGACCTTTTAGATGATGGAAAATTGAACTTGAGTGCAGGTTCAGATGCGGAAGTCAAGAAAGATATATTGGACATCGCCCAAGAAAAAGCAGAGAAATTCAAAACTTTGATAACTACTCTAATACCAGTTTTGGCTCTACTTTTAGGTGTCGGGGCAGAAGGAATAGGTGTATTAGATGTCACAGGATGGGGTTCTGACTCAATGTGGGAAGATGATGACCCTCAAAATCCTTCAATTTATTGGGGTTGCACAGATTATAATGCAGATAATTACGACCCTATGGCTACGGAGGATGACGGTTCTTGTTATTATGAACCACCCTGCGATTCTGATTGGCGATGGGAAAATGTTATTATCAGAGATGCTGACCTAAATGGACAAGGTTTCAATAATGATTTACAAATTGAGGTGGATTTCAGAGATTGGAACTGGTGTGATGAACATATGCAGAATGGTTATTTTGCTTTAGTTATTGAAAAAAATGGAGAGATAATTGAACAATGGCAGATAAATGATAACTTCCATGATGAATATACTATTTCGGAAACTCGTATGGATTTACAACCAGGTGATTACAGAGTTGCCGTAGAATATCACAGAGAAGGGTCGTATTGGAACGGACCTTCTGAAACAGTAACTATGGAATCTCCTGAATGTGATGATGACATTGTAATTAACCAATTAGTATTATCAAATAACGCCGATGATTTGAACTTATATGTAGAATTCCAAGATAACAATGGATGCGGCGGGGAAATTGAAATGAAATTAACCTTTTACAAAAATGGTGAATATACAGGAAATGAATACTTAGCATCAAATAACTATAAAGTAAGTTCTGAAGGTCAAACTTATTTCAACATTAACCAAGACGATACTGATTTTATGAGGGATGTGGAAGATGGTGATTGGAAAGTTGGCTTTAGGTGGTATCTTTTAGGAGAGGATGAAAACTGCTGCGATATGACTAATACGATAACTGTGGACGAAATTCCCGACCCAGTTCCTTGTGATGCAGATATTGATAACCTACAAGCCACAGTTAATGATAATGAATTAACCGTGATGTTTTATATTGCCCAACATGAAGATACAGATTGTGACAATTGGGATATTGAAATCAATTTACAACCTGTGGATGACAACGAAGGAGAAGAAATAAGTCATGAACATTCTATCAGCCCTACCAGCAACTATTATTCTTACACTTTTGAAGATGTTCCAAATGGAGATTGGGCTGCTGAAGTATTCTTGCGGCAAGAAGAAACTGAAATTGATGACGACATCACAAGTTGGATAACTGTTAATTATCAAGAAGTATGTGATATAAATCTCTACTGGCACGATATTGCCACAAATGCTACCCATGCAATCTTAGGTTACGATTTAGATTGTGGTTACGAAGATAATGACTTGGATGGCTACAATGTTTCGGTTCAGTTCTTGGTTTATGAAGTGGGTTCAGAAAATGCTACTAATGGTTCACAACCAACAGCGATTTTGTGGGAAACTAAGTTACATTACATTCAGGGTTGGGTAGAAGATAACCATTTCATAACTTTGACTAATTTTACTGAATCTAACAATACACATTACGATTTCTATGCTTACTTTATTTGGGTGGACAGCGATGGACAATCCCAGATGATTGAAAAGAAATGGATAAACAGAGAACTTGCAGCGTAGGTGATAACATGAAAAAAATAGATTGGGATATTAGATTAACATTTAACAACATTATGGTAGCATTGGTTTCCTTGCCACTTATCTTAGTATTTATGGTATTATCTTATCAACTTATTACTACCGCTTTTGTTAATCCTGAAGTTAGAGAGGATATTGAAGCCTACATCGCTGTTCTGGGTATTTTGAGTGGTCCAGCATATATGGCTATCTCTCGTTTCTTTGACAGATGGAATGCTGAAGAAGAAGAATATATTGAAT